>Ga0213859_10000042_pt1 | contig 52369 bp, 40 predicted proteins | sample PICome_2_FD_160133 | JGI IMG/M metagenome (GOLD analysis project Ga0213859, IMG submission 160133) | Coastal seawater microbial communities near Pivers Island, North Carolina, United States - PICO304 | ecosystem: Environmental > Aquatic > Marine > Coastal | place: USA: North Carolina...
TGGACTAACACCAAAGATTGATGCTTTCTTTGCAGAAGGCGGAACATTTGATAATATGATGAAATCATTTACTGATTTGTACGACAAATACGAACCAAAAATTAAAACATTTTTTGAAACATTATTTTCAGAAGGCGGCGTACAAAAAATATATACTGAATATTTGAAACCTACAATAATGTCAGCGTTTGATAGTTTGTTAAGCGGTATTGGATTCCTAGCAATAGGTGGTGCAATAACTTGGATGTTAGTAAAAGCAATAGGTAAAATTAATCCTTGGGTAAAAATTGCTACACTACTTGTTGGAGGAATAGCGGCAGTAATTGGCTGGGACAATATCAAAGGATTTTTCACAGATACTATACCTAAATTTGGAAGTAAGATCTCAGAAAAATTTAGTGAAGTATTAGGATTTATCACTGGCATATTCAGCTGGACTTCTATCAAAGGATATATTGGCAACATTCTTCCTGATGGAAAAATTGGAGATTGGGTAAGAGGAAAACTAGGAATAGGCGATAGTGGTGAAGCTCCTATGCAAACTACTAGCAATCCAACTGTTGAAGAAGCTGTATCAGAAAGTGCAACAACATCTGAAGCCAACGCATTAGCTAGTGAATTAGGTGCTACGCCAACCAACTCTGACGGCTCTAGTTGGTGGGAAACGATAAGTAATAAGTTAACCGAGTTAATTGATGTGAATAAAGGTACACAAAAAGCTACGAAACAGTTAAACGGCAATATTAATGGGGCAAGATAGGATAATATAATATGAGTTGGAAAAGATATTTTACACCAGTAGAGGGCGAAGCAGGGACACGTAGCCCACTATCAGTGGGACAAGGAACACAGCCAGGGCCAGCAAGATCAAACTATTCTAGTTTTTTACCTGATGTATACACAGGCGCTCCTAATAGAGTTGAGCGATATGGACAATATAATGTAATGGATCAAGATAGTGAGGTAAATGCCGCACTAGATATCCTAGCTGAGTTTTGTACACAACAAAATCCAATCAATAAAACTAGTTTTACTATTGACTTCAAAAAAATGGCAACTAATTCAGAAGTGAAAGTACTAGAACAATACTTACAGCAGTGGACTAAGATGAATGACTTTGGCACACGCATGTTCAAAATTGTGCGTAATGTGTTTAAGTTTGGTGATGCATTTTTTATTAGAGATCCAGAAACTAAAAAATGGCATCATGTTGATCCTGCAAAAGTATCAAGTATTATTGTAAACGAATCAGAAGGTAAAAAACCAGAACAATATATTGTAAAAGATATTAACCTAAACTTTGTTGACAAAGTTGCGACTACTCCTTACACTACTAACGGTAATGTAACAGGTGGCGGAGACGGATACCTTACAGGTGGTGTTCGCGGTATGGTTGGCAACACACAAACATCAGGTTCAAGTTCAGGACGTTTTGGTCATGACAAAACTAAAGAACATGCTATTACTGCTGAACATATGGTACATTTAAGTTTAAGTGAAGGCTTAGACAACAATGCTCCATTTGGTAATAGTTTATTAGAAGGTATATTTAAAGTATACAAACAAAAAGAATTATTAGAAGATGCTATTATTATTTACAGAACACAGAGAGCACCTGAACGTAGAGTGTTCTATGTTGATGTAGGAAATATGCCATCACACCTAGCGATGCAGTTTGTTGAAAGAGTTAAAACTGAGATACATCAAAGAAGGATACCATCGAAGACAGGAGGCGGTACATCTGTCATAGACAGTGCTTACAATCCTTTATCAACTAATGAAGATTACTTTTTCCCACAGACAGCAGAAGGTAGAGGTTCTAAAGTTGAAACACTACCAGGCGGTACAAACTTAGGTGAAATTGATGACCTTAAGTATTTTACAAATAAACTTGTGAGAGGACTACGTATTCCAAGTTCATACTTACCAGCGGCCGCACAAGACGAAGGACAAAGTTCTTTCAATGACGGTAGAGTTGGCACAGCGTATATCCAAGAATTACGTTTTAACAAATACTGTGAACGTTTACAAAACTTAATTGCTGAAGTGTTTAATCAAGAATTTAAACGCTATCTATTAGAAAAAGGTATTAATGTTGACATCGCAATGTTTGATTTGCTATTTCAACCACCACAAAACTTTGCAAGTTATAGACAAAGTGAATTAGATAATCAGCGTATTGGAACGTTTGCACAGATTCAAGCAATTCCATTTATCAGTAATAGATATGCAATGAAACGTTTCTTAGGAATGAGTGATTCAGAGCTTGCAGAAAATGAACGCTATTGGAAAGAAGAAAATGATGAAACATTATCTTCACAGCCTACAGATGCAAGTGCAGAAATGCGTGGAGCAGGTATTAGTGGTGCAGGTATCGAAAGTGATCTAGGAGCAGGCGCAGACGTTGCACCTGAAGGTGAAGAAGGTGTTGCAACAGGAGAAACTGGAGGACCAGATTCTGTAACTACACCAGATGCTGGCGGCGGTGCTGAACCTCCTCCGGCCGAATAGGATAAATATTAACATGATACTACGTGAACTATTTTATTTTGACAAAGAAACTATTGATCCTATAGAGGATAAGACTTACGATGCAACAGATGACAAGAGCATTGTAAATCGCGACGACACACGCAAAACACGTTTAACATTACGTCAAATTAATAAAGCACGTAAAGCATCTGAATTACACAACGAAGAAAAACAAAAAGAACTAGCATTTGTTCGTCAAATGTACGGCATTCAAGCACAACCTGAAGTTTAGGATTATGTATTATGACTGTGGCCTTTGTTATAGGTAATGGCACAAGCCGTAAAGACATTGACTTATACCCACTGAAAAATTACGGAAAAATATATGCCTGTAATGCAATGTTCAGGCATTTCGAACCTGATTATCTAGTTGCTGTTGATGTAAAAATGATACTAGAAATAAATCAGCATAAATGGCAAATGGAACACGAAGTATGGACCAATCCTAACAAGCAATTTCACGGCATGCAAGGTTTTAGATATTTCCAACCAAGTAAAGGTTGGAGTAGCGGTCCAACAGCACTATGGTTAGCTAGTACACATGCACACGATACAATTTATATACTAGGATTTGATTTTCACGGTGAAAAAGACCAACATGGCAATAGAAGTGTGGTAAATAACTTGTACGCAGGAACACACAATTATAAGAAACAAGGTGATCCTGCAACATATTTTGGCAATTGGGAGAGACAAACAGCTTCAACGTGCGATGCTCATCCAGGCAAACGCTACATAAGAATAGTAGCTGATGACGATGACTTTGTACCTAAACAATTAAAGAAATGTACGAATTTATCTCACATAACAGTCAGTGAGTTTAAAAGATATTATGATTTTTAGACGGTTTGTGTCAAAACGAGCTCGTTTTGACGCCGTTATCCGTGTATTTTTTAATCATAGTGTAAATAATACTAGACAGCCTTACAACTTAATAAAACTATAGGAGAAAACAATGGCAGACAATAAATTAGAGCAAATGCTCGAAAAACTTGTCAATAACGATCGTGCTGGCGCAGATGAGCTATTTCATGAATTTGTTATTGAAAAGTCACGTGGTATCTATGAAAAGATGCTAGAAAATGATTTAGAAGATTTAGAAGTCGATGAAGCAAAAGACGAGGAAGTAGATGAAGCTACTGACGAGGAAGAAACAAACGAAGCTACTGATGAAGAAGTAGATGAGTCTTCAGACGACGAAGAAACAAACGAAGCTACTGACGAAGAAGTTGATGAAGCATCAGATGAAGAAGTAGATGAAGCATCAGACGAAGACGTTGAAGAAGCTACAGACGAAAAAACAGACGAAAATTTCGGAGAAATTACACCAGAAGCTGACCCAATGGGCGGCGATCCTGCAGATGACATGATGGGTGACATCGAAGCTGATGCAGACGGTGAAGGCGGCGAAGGCGGAGATGACGAAGAAGAAATCGAAGACCGTGTAGTTGACCTAGAAGATGCTCTTGATGACCTTAAAGCTGAATTTGAAAAAATGATGGCTGGCGACAAAGGTGACGATGAAGGCGATGACGCTGACATGGACATGGATGACGAAGGTGATGAAGACAAGGAAGAAGCTATTGAAGTTCCTTCCGAACTTAGCGTAGAAGACGAAATGCCTGCTTTTGAAGGCAAAAAGTCCGACGGCGAAGTAATGCGTGAGTATGTAGACAAAGTTGCTACACCAAAAGGTGAAGACAACAAAGCAAAATCACCAGTTGCTTCAAAAAATGACATGGGCGGAACAGCAAGTAACATTGCCGCAGGCGGCGAAGGTGCTACAGGCGGTTCAGCAATGTCCTCAAAAGAAGATAATGCAGGGAACGTAAACGTACCAGGCGGAAAAGCTTCTAAGAGTATGTCAAACGCTAAAGGCCATGGCGCAGAGAAGAAAGGCGCAGGCGAAACTGGAGCCAATACTAAAAGTACTATTGGTTCTTAATTGAGATTAAGGAATAACAGATGTTAAACTTAACTGAAACACTATCATTCGACCAAGCAAAAATGGTCGTTGAGACTACTGAAAACGAATCAGGCGGTAAAGACCTGTATTTGAAAGGTATCTGCATTCAAGGTGGTGTTCGTAACGCTAACCAACGTGTATATCCTGTAACTGAGATTAGTAGAGCTGTCAACACGCTCAACGATCAGATTAAAGGTGGATATAGTGTACTAGGTGAAGTAGATCATCCTGAAGGACTTAATATTAATTTAGATCGTGTAAGCCATATGATCACAGAAATGTGGATGGATGGTCCAAACGGTTACGGAAAACTTAAAGTAATTCCAACCCCGATGGGACAATTAATTTCGACAATGATTAATAACGGCGTCAAAATTGGTGTCTCATCTAGGGGATCTGGAAATGTTAAAGAAGATGGAAGCGGCGAGGTCAGCGAGTTTGAAATTATTACTGTTGATGCCGTTGCTCAACCAAGTGCTCCGGGAGCATATCCAACTCCCATTTACGAACACTTATTAAATAGCCGTGGTGGCTATCAGGCAATGAATATGGCTCGCGAACTTAACGGCGACGAAAAGGCACAGAAATACTTAAAGGAATCGTTGGTGAACATTATCAACGGTCTCCGCTAACAAGGAGAAAATAAATGTTAGATGCACTGAAAGCACTCTTTGAAAATAACGCTATTTCCGAAGAAATCAGAGCAGAAATCGAACAAGCATGGGAATCAAAGATTAAAGAAAATCGTTTGAGCGCCACAGCTGAGCTTAGAGAAGAATTTGCTCAAAAGTATGAGCATGACAAGCAAACAATGGTAGAAGCTATTGATAAAATGCTTGAAGAAAAACTAAGCGAAGAGCTAACTGAGTTCGCAGATGACCGTCAAAAACTAGCCGAAGCAAGAGCAAAATATGCAGTAGCAATGCGTGAAAACGCAGACCTAATGAAAAAGTTTGTTGTTGAACAACTAGGCAAAGAAATTGGCGAGCTACACGAAGATCAGAAAGCTATGGCAGGTAAATTTTCCAAACTTGAAGATTTTGTTGTTGATTCATTATCTAAAGAAATTGCAGAATTTTACGAAGATAAAAAGGACTTGGCTGAAACAAAAGTACGTTTAGTACGTGAAGCCAAAGAACATCTAGCTAAAGTTAAGTCTAAGTTTATCACAGACGCAACTAAAATTGTTGCAGAGACGGTTGAGAAAGGTCTTAATAAAGAAATTTCACAACTTAAGGAAGACATTGACTCAGCTCGTAAGAACGATTTTGGACGTAAGATTTTCGAATCTTTTGCATCAGAATATACTAACAGCTATCTTAATGAGAAATCCGAAACTGCAAAACTATTAAAAGTAGTTGAGTTGAAAGATAAGCAATTAGCTGAAGCTAAAAAAGCGGCTGAAGAAAAAGCAACATTAGTTGAAAGCAAAGAAGCTGAAATTAAAATTGCTAAAGACACAGCTAAAAGAAAAGAAGTTATGAATGAACTCCTTTCGCCTTTGAATAAAGGGCAAAGAGAAATCATGGCTGACTTGCTGGAATCTGTACAAACCGATAGACTTCAAAAGTCATTCGACAAGTACATGCCAAGCGTTATCGCGGGGGACACTCCAGCCAAGGATACCAAGGCAACACTTACCGAAGGCACACAAGTAACAGGCAATAAACAAACCAATGACATAGATGCAAGCACATCTACACCTGATAACGTTGTAGATATTAGAAGACTTGCAGGATTGAAATAAGGAGAAAAAAATGTCAGAACTATTAGAAAGTCGCTGGCAGGATACTAAGACTGCACTTCTTGAAGGCCTAGAAGGCAATAAGAAAGCCGTAATGGGCGTGACTCTAGAAAATACTAAAAAGTATTTGGCAGAGGCCGCTACAGCGGGTGCATCTTCAGCAGGTAATGTTGCAACTCTAAACAGAGTTATCCTACCGGTAATCAGACGTGTTATGCCAACTGTTATCGCCAACGAATTAGTTGGTGTACAGCCAATGACAGGTCCAGTGGGTCAAATCCACACATTAAGAGTACGTTACTCAGACACATTAGATGATGTGACTGCAGGCGAAGAAGCTCTATCACCATTCAAGATTGGTGTAGGCTACAGTGGTGGCGGTTCTACCGACAAAGCTGATGCTACAGCAACACTTGAAGGTACAGCTGGAAAGCGTTTAAGCATCCAGATCTTAAAGCAGACAGTCGAAGCAAAAACCAGAAAGCTATCAGCTCGCTGGACTTTTGAAGCGGCTCAAGACGCACAAGCACAACAAGGCATTGACATCGAAGCAGAAGTAATGGCGGCATTAGCTCAAGAAATTACTGCTGAAATCGATCAAGAGATCCTAGCATCTCTACGTACACTAGCTGGTACAGCTAGCCAAGCGTATGACCAAACAGGTGTAAGTGGTACTGCAACATTCGTAGGTGACGAACATGCGGCATTAGCTGTTATGATCAACAAAGTTGCTAACGATATTGCGGCAAGAACACGTCGTGGCGCAGGTAACTATGCAGTGGTTAGCCCATTTGCATTAACTGTACTACAGTCTGCAACAACAAGTGCATTTGCACGTACAACTGAAGGTACTTTTGAAGCACCAACTAACACTAAAATGGTTGGTACTCTTAACGGTGCAATGAAAGTTTACGTTGACGCATATGCAGGCGACTCAACTGACGTTCTAGTTGGATACAAAGGATCAAGCGAATCAGACGCACCTGCGTTCTACGCTCCTTACATTCCTCTAATGTCAAGTGGCGTTGTACTTGATCCGTCAACATTTGAGCCAGTAGTGTCATTCATGACAAGATACGGCTATGTTGAGCTTTCAAACGTTGCTTCTTCACTAGGTAACGCGGCTGACTACTTAGGCAAAGTTTCTATTGCCAACGTAACATTCAGCTAAGTCTCTTAGTAGAACACGAAATTTAAATAGGGCCTTCGGGCCCTATTTTTTTGACTAAATAATTATACGTTCAGCCTACGGGCCGGAAGTAGCATAAGCGAAGGAACGCACTTAACTGTAAAAAGGAGAGTGTTATGAATCACAAAGACTTCGAAATAGCTCGCAAGAAACTCAAAACTAAACTAGCACACAAAGCCATATTACTTAAAATGGCTAAGAATCGTTTGTCTAGACCAAGATGCGAGAAGAACATATTGAGTGATGACCCAAGATTACAAAAAATATAATATGGAAATACATACTGATCCATATACCGTTAGAATGATCAAAAAAGAAAGAGTACATGATATAGTGGTTGTACTATCGTCTTTGGCACTAATTGGTATTATTTTGGATATATTTTATTTAAATTTTTGGTAAAAAAGAGGTTGACTTTAGGAATAAAGTCTGCTATAGTGTATACATAAGCTAAAAACTTGTAGCTAGAGTTTTTATATAGTGCAAGGAAGAGGCGTTTACCAGAGCGTCGAACTTGGCTGTTTAGGGGTGGTACCCAGGCTTGGTAGTAGAAATACGCTGAGTCACATCGCTCTACCGAGCGGAAACAGGCTCCCTGGTTATCAGAATGGCATCTGTGGCGAGGGGTTGTAGGTATAACCGAGTCCTACCTATTTTGCTTATGTTTTAAAAAGACGCTTCGGCGTCTTTTTTCTTGACTAAATATTAGTATGAGAGACGAGTACGCCTCAGCTTTCTATGACGTTGTTACAGAAACACGTGATAGAACAGGCATTGAAATGCCAGAGTACATCGAACACTATGTTGTTTTGTTGCTTGCTTCTCACGTTGAAAAGTCTGATTTCCTTCCTTCAAAATCATTTGCAGAATCTATGCTAGAAATAAAACATTCGCGAGATGCAAAAACACTAGGCGATACATGCTTGTTTGTTACAGGTATATTTCCAGAATATGGTATAGATATTGATTATTATAGCTCTATTGGAAAAATAAGTTATAATAGATGCACTTCTGCATTAAACATAGAATTATTTGAAACGCTGTCAACTCACTTCGATCATATACGCTTTTTTATTAATCATATTAGGAATGATAAATACTTGTGTCGATAGCGAGCCGCGAGGCGGACTTATGCTGTACCCACAGCGTACCGGATAGAACCCGGATTGGACTACTATTATAGGAGAAAACAAATGGGAAGACCACTTAATAAAAGACTTTTTGGAGTAGCAGGCACAGGTCCTACAGCTTCAGGAAACGAAATCAAAGTTAACTTTCATAACGGCTCAGCAGTTAAAGAAGGTTACATTGTCAAGCAACTAGGATCAAAAAAATTCCGCGTTGAAGAAATTGGTACAGCTGGAACATTCGATTGTACATTAAAGACTGGTGTTTTACCAGCGGCTTTATCAGCAGGCGAAATGTCAATTTCAGTACAAGGTGCAGACTCAGAAACTTACGGTGTAAGTAAAATTGCAGGACGTAAAGTAACTGTAGCTCAACCAAGTGCTACTGGATCTAACGCATTAAACGGTACATCTTTAAAATATGCACTGACAGGTTCAGCGGCGGCAGGTATCGTTAGAATGGAAGAAGCTGGTGATGATAATACATTATCAGGTACTGACGACGACGATTTCACAGAAGACGCATAATAATGCTATGGGGGGATTATTCCCCCCAATTTAAGGAATTGTAAATGGCAAAAACATTAAATGTAAATACAGGAAATTATAAAGTAAAAGTCCCTGACGGTGGGACTATTACACTTGACACAGGGTCAACAGGTAATGTCATTGCCACAGGTAACCTACAGGTTGCAGGTACACAAACAACCGTCAATTCACAGAATTTAGATATTGTAGATAACATTATTGTTCTAAATAAAGGTGAAACAGGTGCTGGTGTTACAGAAAATACTTCAGGTATACAGATTGATAGAGGTTCTAATTCAGATGCATTAATTGTATTTGACGAACAAACTAATCATAACGATCCGGTAACACAAACTGTTAGACCAGGCACGTTTGTTTTTAAAAGAGAAAATGGTGCAATTAACGGAATATATACAAATTCTATTGCTACTGGAGGAGGAGATTTATATCTTATAAACAGTGGTACTGGAGTAATTAATGTTAGTGGTACTAATAACTATGAAGCTCAAATTACAGAAGATGATGACATACCAAATAAAAAATATGTTGATGATGCAATTACAACAGGTATTCAAACAATTACAATCCAAAAGATTCAAAGAGGTGATTCTGTTTTAAACTTATTTGACGACAGTATTGATGGCGGAGTTAGCAACCTAAAAATTACAATCGACGGTGCTGAAGTAGCACAGTTTAAAAGAAACACAACCGAAATTGAAGATATTGTATTCCAAGATAATACAATATCAACATTAACAAGTGCAACAGACTTAACTCTTAGCAGTTCGGGTACATCATTTGTAACTATTGATGGCATCTTGAAAATGCCTATACAAACAAGCGGTACAGTTGTAAATCCAGGTACAAATATCGCAGTATATGGTAAAGATCCTGCAACAGGTAATAGTGGAGTTTGGTACACAAATAAGGATAGCTACGAAGACGAATTGATAAGTACTAATAGATCACTATTGTTTAGTATGTTATTTTAAGGAAAGAAGATATGGCAATTATAAACGGACAACTATCTATTGCAGACAAAACACTGTTAACAGTGCCAGCAGGCAAAAGATATGCAATCACAACTATTATGATTTGTAACACACAGCCTGTAGACACAGGTGGTAATAATGATACACAGTTTGACATGCATATTGTTCCAGATGGACAGACCAAAGGTAATCAAGATCCTAATGCTAACCAAATTATCAATAACTTGGTAGTAGCAGGCGGAGATACTTTTACTTTTGATACTGAAAAACTTGTTTTAGAAGCAGGAGATAAAATTATTACAGCAAGTCAAGCACCAGCTAACTTGGTGGCAACAATTAGTTATTTGGAAGTATAAATGAGATTTTTAAAAGCACAAACAACTTCTCGAGGTATTAATGCAGATACTAAAGGTCTTAATATAGATTCACTTGGTTTAGCTGAAATGAATACCGACAAGGCATTTATTGTACCTAAAGGAACACAAAATCAAAGACCTTTTACAGGAGTAGAAGGTATGGTTAGATACAATACAGATGAAACTGAATTTGAAGTTTATCATAACAGTGCTTGGAAACCTATTAGATTTAGAGAACCTACAACTATCGTACAACAAAATTTAGGAAATGGTGATGGAGTAGAAACCACGTTTGGTCCGTTAAACTCAGGTGATGCATTTTATCCAGTACCTATTTCAGAAAACAATATCCTAGTTACTATTGAAAACGTATTTCAATTGGCAACAACAAACTACACTATAGTACAAAATCCAAGTTCAGGACCAGGTGCTCCTTATGCGGCAGGCTATTATCTTGTGTTTGGTACTCCAGTTCCATCAGGCAAGCCTGTACAAGTACTACATAACTTCGACAAGTAATTACTATAAATAGTAGTAATAAGAGGGAAGGAATATAATGAGTACACAAGTCGCCCGCATAGGTGGTCAGTTACTACAAGACAATTTACAAAGAGAATTAGCAGATCTTAAATTTGATAACGATCTGTTAGTGATCAAACGTGATAATACGCTAGGTATTAACACAACAACTACCCCTCGTAATTTAACAATTAACGGTACTATGCGTACTGCATCAGGTAACAGTGATCCTGATGTTATATTTGGAAATAGTTTCAAAGTAGGTGATATTACATTAGCAACTACAGGTATTAGCACAGCTAGTGGTAATATTACATTAAAATCTACACACCCCGACGGAAGAATATCTACTTCTGGAATTGGTAGTTATAACTTTGCAATCAAAGGTGATGGAATACAAGCATTACAAACTAACGGCGGCATTGGTATTAAGTCAGAAGTATTTGACGGGCAAACAGCCGCTTGGAATAGCAATGGTAACTATGGTGCTTATTGGGATCCAGGACCACGAGACAGTGCAGTTAGTCCTCCAAATGATATGGATCGTTTGTATGATTATGCATTATCACTATCACAATCAGGAAGTTGGACATCAGAAGAATTAGCCGCACTTGATTGGGACGGTGATGGAGATATTCAAGCAGATGATGTATTGCAACTTGGAGAATTAAATACAAAGTTTGTTAATGGAGTTGCATATCCAGCATCGAATACAATAGCAGAACATAATAATCCTACAGCATTCAAAGCGTACATTGAAAAATATTATCCAAGAAGTGTACCAAAACAGGTACAATTACAAACAGGTGGAACACTAACTGTAACAGGTGATGTACATGCTACAGGAAATATTACATATGGCGGCACAAGTATTACAATTGGTGATGATAGCACAGACTCAGCTAGTTTCCTAGCAGAATTTAAAAATGATTTAATACCAGATGATAATGATAGATTTCATATTGGTAAAGACGATGATAGTACAGGTCCTGCAAAAGGATTTAGAATCGCTGTTAATAATCTTGTAGCAGATAGTGTTAAAGCTAGTGGACTTGTTTATCAAGGTATTGAACTTACAAAAGATGTTGGAATTTATTTTGTATCATCTAACAATGGTAATGATATTAATGCAGGTAATAATCCAGGTGGTCCGTTTGCTTCACTTACAAAAGCTCTTAGTGTTGCTACAGACGGTGATTTAATTTATATCTATCCAGGACAGTATCAAGAAACATTTCCTATGACTGTTCCTAAAGGAGTTACTATTCAAGGTGATAATATTAAAGGTGTAGAAATTTATCCAACGTCTGCTACACAAAGTAATGATGCATTCTTAGTAAACAGTGACGTTACTATTGAAAACTTGACTATCAAAGATTTCTTTTATGATAGCGGTAATGATAAGGGTTACGGTTTCCGTTTTGCAAATAATTTTTCTACGGACATTGTAAACACCGAACCTGGTAGAAGTCCTTATATTAGGAATTGTACAGTTTTAACCAAAGGCACTACAACTAGTGCAACTGATCCTAGAGGGTTTGGTTCAGCAGATGCAGGTAAAGGTGCATTAGTTGACGGAGCAGTAGTAAACCAAAATAGTAGATCTGCAAGTATGTTGTTCCATGCTGTAACATTTATCACTCCAGGTGTAGACGGACTTACAATGCGTAATAGTGTAAGAGTTGAATGGCTTAATAGTTTTACATATTTTGCAAATAGAGGAATATACATGCAACAAGGTTCAGGTAGAACAGATAGTACCGGATCTACAGTATATGGTGGCGAATTAAGAACTATTGCAAGTGCGAACGTTTATGGTAATAAGGGTATAGAAGCAGACGGTGCAAATTGTTTAGCATATATGGTAAATCATAATTTTGCTTATATTGGCTCTGGTAAAAATGTTACTAACGATAATACACTAACAATACAAGCTAATGAAGTAATAGAATCAAATAATGCAAAAGTTTATCATACAGGACAGGATCAAAGAGGTAACTTCAGAGTTGGTGATAAATTTTTAGTTGACTTAGAAAATGAAAGAACTAGTTTTGATATTGAAAGTATTTTTGCACAAAATACAAAAGTACAGATACGTCAAGGAAATGACAGTGTTACACTTGAACCTGGAAGAATTGGATTAGATAATATTGTCGTAACAGGCAATGTAATTGAAGCAACTAAATCTGCAATTAATTTTAACAGTGTAGGTGACATAGTATTCCAAGGTAATGTAAATGCACCAAGTGTTGATATGACAGGTAATTTTACAATTGGTGGTGCATTGACTACAATAGGTGATGCACCTAGCGACACTGTAGATTTTAACACAAATATCAGCCAAAACTTTGTTCCTGGAAATAATAATGGCACACTAAAACTATATGGAGATATAAGTGATCCTAGCTTTAATTATCCAAAGACATATTCTTTGAGAGCAAATGGAATCACATACACATATAATGCCACAGGAGAAGATCAAAGAAATTATTTTGTAGGTATTGCAGGTTTAAATGTTCCTGGACTTACAGTAGGTTGGCATAGTGAAAATGGTTTAACAAATGCAATTCTAATTACCTATGTTTCACAAGCAGTAGGAGATGAGTTAGTTTTACTTGGTAACGCCACTGATTCAACTAATGGTTGGGTATGGTTAGGACATCAACCAGGCACTTATAGAGCAGACGGAACTGATTTAGGTACATCAACATATAGATGGAAAGAACTACACACAAAATCAGCAATAGTTGACAGTATTACAATTTCATCGCAGAGTATTGCAACTACGCCATCAAACGCAGATTTAAATATTACCGCAACAGGAACAGGTAAAGTAAGAGTTGAAAATTTAGAATTTGAAGATAATAAAATTATTGGTAAGTTTAGTCCTGAAGGTGAATTTATTGTAACTGATTATGAACTCTCAACACCGGCTATCTTTAACGGTTACATGGCGTTCAAAACTCAGCTTCCAAAATACACAACAGTATTTGGTATTCCTGTTTTAGGCACAGCAACAGTAAGTGACAATGCAATCAAACATGCGGCAAATATGTTAGCAAGTTATCTTGATAATAATTTTGATGGAGTTGCAGATGATACAGCATTACTTGCAACATTTTCAAGTGGTTTATACGGAATAGTTGTTTATGCAGACTCAACTGAAGAAGCATCACTTGCAAGTACTTTTGGTGCGTTTGCTTTCAATAGAACTTTTGCTGTATACCAAAATGAAATGAACAGTTATCAAGGCGACGGTGTAAGCGGACAAAGAGATTTAGCAAGCGAAAAAATATTAAAGAATATGCTTATACCGAGAATAAGTGGATTGTATACAGATCTTAGTACAACTAGACCAACAACACTTACCACAGCTTTAGATGCATCACGCGGAGGATATCAAGCAGGAGGCGACCCTAGTTACAATTATCCAGCATTTGCCTGGTACACTGATACCACAGGATTAAATTATAACGATTTATGTTATGAGTATTTGTATTTGCTTGTGGCTACAATGACAGGAGCATTAGATTGGCGTTCAGGAACGATTACGTCTTTATGGGATCCATATACAAGTGTTCTTCTTGCTAACGATGACCCATCAGGATTTGCCATTGTAAATAATGCTACTTACAAACTTCCTATAGCAAACACCCCTTCAATAGATTATTGGACAAGTGTAACAAATGTATTAGGTGGAACATCAAGAGATGTTATTTTACAACCTTCAGGCAATGTTGAAATTGATTCAACAAGTAATATTAGATTGCCTAATGGTACAACAGCACAAAGACCATCTGTACAAGGCGGCCTTAGATATAATAGTAACTTTGGCACTATAGAAGGATTAGAACCAGCAGGTAGTGTCTCATTAGGAGGTATATACGATACTGATAGAGATACTTATTTAGACTTATCAAATAACCAATATAACTTTGTAACCGCAGGTGTTACTAACCATACGCTCAACGGAACACTTCTTGAATCAGGAGGCTTTAGTAGTGATCATAAATTTAGTATTGACGGAAATGTTGTTTCTAATGACACACAAGACGGCACAAGTATACTAAGATCAAATGGAACTGGTTACACAAAAATTAATAATATATCGTTTAGAGATAGTGAATTATGGAACTTGAGTAGTAGCAATTTTATCATAAATCTTACAAATACTTCAGGTAATGCATTCTTAAAAATTGACAATACAAGCGGTATGGTTGTCCCGCAAGGTACTTCTGCACAACGCCCAGGAGCACCAGAAGTAGGGCATACAAGATACAATACACAGCTAGAATATCTTGAAACTTGGAACGGATCTAACTGGATAAATGCGGCTGGAGAAGTCGAAAGTATTGCTACAGACGATGTTGAACAATTAGCTTACGTATTCAACCTTATCCTGGATTAATTACAAAAATAACATAAATAATAATGAATGCATCAAAGAGGGTCGACCAACCCGGTGCAAGACAAACTGTGGTTAGCCGGCAAAGAGCGTAGTTATTGCTGAAAATCTAGGCTAGAGGGACAGGATCCCCGTATTGAGGAGAGAAGATGGCAATTGGTCGCATATCGGGTCCTCTCTTAAAGGAAAACCTCCTACGTAATGGGACGGATTTAGCCTTTGAGACAGACCTATTATACTTGGATGTAACAAACCGTCGAATCGGTGTTAAGACCACTAATCCACAATACGCATTAGACATCGCAGGCGTTGCCCGAGTAACAGATCTAGAAATTACAAATACTACTTTCCAAGTTGGAAACGTAACTGTTGATGGTGCAACAAGCACAATTTCTACAAACGCACAAGAATTTGCTATTGCAACAGCTGACAATACTATTGTTGGTAACAGAGTTCTTGTTGGCGATTTAGAAATCAATAATAACTTTATCGAAAACACAAATACTAACAGTGATTTGTTTATCCGTGCTAACGGAACAGGTGTTGTAAACATTGTAGGTAACACAACAGTTACAGGTAATTTACATGCTACTGGAAATATTAGTGCAGATGGTAATATTACTATTGGTGATTCAGATACAGATAATATTTTTATTAATGCAGACATTGCAAGTGATATTATGCCAGACATTGATAACACTTACAATATTGGTACTGCAACAAAACGTTGGGCAACAGGAAACTTTGCCAATGTTACAACAAACACATTAACAACAAATGACCTAGACTTTGGTGCAATTGATCTAATTAGTGTACCAGGTAATATAGTTTATGTTGCAACAAATGGTAGTGATGCAAGAACAGGAACGCACCCACAAGATCCAGTTGCAACTATTGCCAAAGCATTAGAACTTGCAGGATTACATGATACAGTTTACATTTATCCTGGACAATATCAAGAAGCATTTCCTTTAACTGTTCCACAAGGAGTTACAGTAAGAGGACACAGTTTACGTGCAGTTGAAATTTCACCTACAAGCGGAACACAAAGTAATGACGCATTTGTATTGAACGGTGATTCAGCAGTTGAAGATATAACAATTAAAGATTTTTATTATAACAGTGGACAAAATACAGGACATGCTTTCCGTTTTGCTAACAATTTTAGGGTTTACGACAGATCACCTTACATTAGAAATTGTACTGTAATTACAAAAGGTACAACAATTACTAATACTGATCCAAGAGGATTTGCATCAGGCGATGCAGGCCGCGGAGCATACTTAGATGGAAGTGTAGCACATCCTGACTCACGTGAAGCAAGCATGTTATTCCACAGCGTAACATTTATTGTCCCAAATGCAAGCGGACTTAAAGTTACTAACGGTGCAAGAGTAGAATGGTTAAACTGTTTTACTTATTTTGCTGACAAAGGTATTGAAATACTAGAAGGTACTGCTGGCTTAAAAGGTGATGGAAAAACAAGAATCAAATATACAGGACTTGCAGGAACTACGCCGGCGGCAGGACAAACAATTACATTAAGAGATGCAGGCGGAACACAATTAGCACAATCTACTATTGAAAGTGTTGACACTAATGAAGTAATAATTGACGGTAGAGCAAACGGATTTATCACTCCTTTAAGTAGAGCAAAGAAAACAGTTACAGCAGTTGGTGACGCTCAAATTGTAACTACTGGTGCAGTTAAGTATGGCACAGGCATGGGGCTGTTTGATGGCACAGGTGATAGATTTACATTAACTACAGCAAGTGATTTTGGATTCGGAACAGGAGACTTTAGTGTTGAATGTGTAATTTATATTGCAGATGATACTGGTACAGAAAGTAAATTCGATTTTAGAGCAGGATCAGATACAGATAATGCAGTACACTTTTACACTGTGGATAGACAACCTAAAGTAGCAATAGGTAATACAATCGTATTAGCACCTGCAATTACACTTATTAACACAACCTTCTACCACATTATGGTAACTAGAGTTGGTACAACAATTAACCTTTTTGTAGACGGAGCATTACAAGCCACAGCAAGTAACAATACAAATTTAGGAACTACAAAACCATTAGTTATTGGTAACAATTATGCAGGAACACAAGGATTTGACGGACGTATTGACGACTTTAGAGTAAGAAAAGGTGTAGGAGTTTCAAGTGCATTTACTAATCCTAGTGCACCAACAGTAGTTGATCAATATACTGTTTTGAAATTAGATTTCAACGGTGATAATGGTTCACAAATTTTAGTTGACGATGATACTTTTATTCAAGATATTGATTTTAGTGGCGGCGGTACTGCAACTGGCTTGACACTAATTGACCATTCGGACTTTGGAGGTGAGATTAGAAGTATTGCAAGTGCAAGTGTTTATGGTAACTACGGAATTCATGGTACAGGTAGCGGAAGTATTGTTTATGCAATTGGTATGAACCTTGCGTACATTGGCACAGGTAAAGATGTAACAAATGATAATACCGCAGTGATCCAAGCAAACGAAGTAGTTGCTAACAGTGATGCTAACATTTATTTTAGCACAGTTGATCACAAAGGTGATTTTAGAGTAGGTGACTTATTTAGAATCAATCAAGAAACAGGTGAAGTAACATTTACTAACGCAGAATTTTTATTCAATAATAATCAAGGTATAACATTTACTGATGGTACTAATACAACAATTATTGATGGAACAAAAGTAGAAAGTGGTAACATTAGAATTAGTGGTAGCACTATAAGCAGTACTAGCGGTGATATAAACATCAATAGTTCAACAAGTACAATTAATTTACAAGATAATGTTAATATTACAGGAAATTTAGATGTTACAGGAAATGTAACAGTAGGTGGAAATATTACATTAGGTGATGAAACAACAGATACAATTAGTATAAATGCAAGAATTGATAGTGATATTGTTCCTAACATTGATAACACATATAAATTAGGTACATCACTACTAAATTGGTCAGAAGCACATATCGGAAAAGTAATTGTTGATGATATTATTATAGATAATGACACTATTACTACAAATGCAAGTAATGGAGATATTAATATCACTACTAATGGAGTAGGACAAGTTATTATTGATAATATTCAATTAAGTGGAAACACTGTTGCTAACCCAAGTGGAGATATTGTTTTAGATCCTAGTAGCCAAAATGTAACTATCGATAGTACAGGATCGTTAACATTACCAAAAGGTACTACAGCACAACGTCCAGGTTCTCCTACAGCAGGTATGATACGTTATAACACTGATACATCAGTGTTTGAAGCATATACAGATAAATGGGAAACATTAGGCGGTGTATATGATAGTGATAGAGATACTTATATTACACCAGAATTAACACCAGGTGCAGACGATGATACAATACGTTTTTATGCAGGTGGATCGCTTGTTGCAGATGTTTCACAACAAAGATTTGATGCAAAACGTCTAGAAGTAGACGATATTGCTATATCTGGCAATGTTTTAGAGACAATTACAACTAATCAAGACCTAGTTTTACGTGCAAATGGCGGCGGATATGTAGCAATCGAAAACTTTAGTTTTAACGGAAATCAGATAACTAATACTATAGACGGTGCTGTTACTACGTTAAAACAACAAGGTACAGGATACTTTAAAGTACAAGGCACAGGTGGATTTGTTATTCCAGTAGGTAATAACGCAAATAGACATCCTACCCCAGAACTTGGAATGATGCGTTACAACACTGTTGAAGATAGAGTTGAAATATATGATATCGGAAATAACTGGGTTTCAGTTGCAGGTGCTACTGGTGCTGTTACATTTAACGATGCGGAGGAAATTGCGATTAAACTTGCATTAACAATTTAGGAAAAGAAATATGGCAACTAATTTTAAAAACATTATGGGAAAACAAATAGGTACAGAAAGAGTCGCAGTATATACAGTACCAGCGGCAACAAGTACAACTATTATTGGAATGAATATTGCTAACCTTACAGGTAGTATGGTAACAGCTGATATAGAAATTGGCGATGAAGGAAGTAGTATTGCACACATGATTAAAGGCATGCCAATTCCTCCTAATACCGCAATGAAGCCAATTGGTAAAGGTGAAAAAATTGTCCTTGATGCGACAAATACTTTGTATGTCAAATCGGATACAACAGACTCACTTGATGTGATTCTTAGCTTAGTGGAGATAGTATAATGTCAGATAATTTTTTAGGACAAAGTATACAAAATATGATAGATCAAACTGATTCTAGATTTTTCTATGGATTAAGAAGAACTGATGAAGGAGAACTTTTTATTGCAAAAGTTGATCAATTAAAAAGTCATGATAGTATACAAATTAACAAAGAAGGTGATCCTGCAGAGAACTACGAAGACTTTCAACAAGGTGAAGATTTTCTTGAAGGAAGAGATGTAAATCATGCAAGAGTTTATAAGAATCTAAACTATGAACAGTATAGATGGGACAACAGAAGTATTAGCTATTACATTGACGATAGTGGTAATTTAGTAGCGAGAATTAACGAGGATTATACATACCCAACAGGAGTATAACTAAATACGTAAAAGGTAAAAAAAATGGCAGAATTTAAACTTAGTAGAATTAGATTTAACTGGAAAGGTCCGTGGACTGGTGGTAACGATTATATCGTAGATGATATGGTTGAATACAACGGTTTTACGTATGTTGCTCTAAGGACTCATACAGCTGGAACTTTTTATAATGATGAAGCAGGAACAGATGTAACACCTGCAAGTCCAAAATGGAAAAAACAAACTGAAGGTAAAGTTTGGAAAAACGGATGGACAGTTAGCACTCATTATGCAGTTGGTAACCTTGTAAAATACGGTGCAAGTATTTACGAATGTACTGAATCACATGTTTCTGCCGCAACGTTCAGTTCAGGTACAGACGGTCTAGTTGCTGACATTGGAAAATGGACTTTAGTTGCTGTTTCATCAGCTGATTGGAAATATAACTGGACAATAAACACATTATACAGAACAAATGATCTTGTACGTTACAATGGTAAAGTATACAAAGCAATTAACCAGCACGTTTCTGCCGCAACAACATTACTAGGACTAGAAGCAAACCAAGCAGATTGGGAAGTATTATCAGACAGTGATACCTGGAGAGCTACTTGGTCAATTGGTACACGTTATCGTGTAAATGACATTGTAAAATATGGTGGTATTGTTTATCAGTGTATTCAAGGACATACATCAGCAGACAATGCAACACAAGGCCTTGAAGAAGATCAAAGTAAATGGGCTGTACAACTTGACGGAGTTGAATATGTAACAAAAGTCTATGTTGATGAAGAAGAAAATGAAACAATTTCAGGTATTTGGCAAGCTGATTATAGATATAAGAAAAATGATATTGTAAAACGTGGCGGTAACTTGATGAAGTGTTTAATAGGACACACATCAACTACAGGCAACGCAGGATTTAACACAGACTATGCCGCAAGTAAATGGGAAGTATTTTTACCAGGTACAGAATATGAAAATGTTTGGGCTGATAATGTATATTATCAACCGGGTGATTTAGTTCTTTATGGTGGTTATATTTACAAAGCAGTTACATTTAATACAAATTTACAACCAAGTTTATATGGCAGTGACTGGAATCTTACATTCGAAGGCTATAAATTTAGAGATGATTGGAACGGCGAAGATGGTGCTAGTTCATTCATAGATTATCGTACAGGAGATCTAGTAAGACATGGCGGTAACTTATATATTGCAATCCAAGATAATACAAATCTACAACCAGATGCATGGCCGGCATATTGGGAAGAAGTAATTAGTGGTAGAAGATGGAGAGATACTTGGGAAGACAACCAAGAATATTTTATAGGAGATCATGTAAACTGGCAAGGAAGTTTGTATCAATGTATTGCTTATCACAGATCAACTGAGTCTGCATCAAGACCAGATCTTGATGTAGAACAACCAGATCAAAATTATTGGAAGGTATCTGTTCTAGGAACACTTACAAATAAATTAGCAAGACGTGGTGATTTAAAAACATTCCAAGATCAAGATTCAACAGCAGTTGATACACAGAGACTTGGTATTGGTACAACAGGACAAGTTTTAAGAGCCACAAGCGGATTGCCAGCTTGGGATACATTTGATCTACAAAGTAAAGTATATTATGTTTCAAGAAATGGTGTTGATGATGCTTCACAAGGTGGCTCGCTAAACGCTCCGTTTAGAACTATTAGATTTGCAATGGCATATTTGCTAGAAGATGAAAATAATAGAGTAGGCATAGGTGCAACTGTAAAATGTATGTCAGGCGAATTCGCTGAAATCCTACCAATTAGTATACCTTCTAAAGTTGCACTTGTAGGTGCAGAATTAAGAACAACTACTGTTAGACCAGCAGATCCAGAACGTGATGTAATCTTAGGTGAAAAAACAGTAGCAGATCCTAATCCAGCTCCTTTGAGTATTCCAAATGACAATAATTTACAAAATATGTTCTATGTAAGAAACGGTTGTGGTATTAGAAACTTAACACTAAAAGGACTTACTGGAGCACTTGTTGGACCTAATGATTACGGAACAAGTAGACCAACAGGAGGAGCGTTTGTTTCATTAGATCCAGGCACTGGACCAGATGATACAAGTGTATGGATTGCAAATGTAAACAACATGCAATATACACCTACAGCAGGAACATACAATCCTGTGACAGGAGTTATGCAATTAACTATACCTTCAGCACAATACACACCAACAACAGGAACAACATATGATCCTGCAACAGGTATTATGAAAATTGAACTAGGCACTGCACATGGATTAGCAGTTGGAGAAGAAGTAACACTAGATAATGGAAGTATTACATTCAAATGTGCAAAAGATAATTTTGCTACGGACCATACATATCCAAGAATAACAGATCCAGCATACGGAGAAAAACGTGAAATAGTAGCAACTACAGCAACAAGCATTACTATTAATGTTGGCGTAAATCCAGACGGAGCATACGAACATAGATTTGTAACCGCGGCCGCGAATGCAGTAAATTGGTCACATAATATTAAAGTAGGACAAACAGTAACTATAGATCCAGGAAGTTTAGTTTGGACTTGTGCAATGGACAATCATGCAACAGATCATCCTTATCCGAGAACATCTGACCCTTACTACAACAAAAATATTCTAATTACAGGAGTTGGAGCAACTACAATTACAATGAATGTTGGAATTAGTTCTAACACTTCTGCACACTTGTTTAAGAGTGCATCAGCAGGCGCTGTTAACTTAAAAAGAATTGCAGGCGGTAGATCAACATATGTACAAGGTGTTACTACAATTGGTGACAACTGTGTCGGAATGAAAATTGACGGAGCATTACACAATGGCGGTAATAGGTCAATTGTTGCTAACGACTTTACACAGGTACTAAGTGATGGTATTGGTTATTGGGCACTCAACAGAGGACGTTCAGAGCTTGTATCAGTGTTTACCTATTATGCACACATTGGATACTTAGCTGAAAACGGTGGTATTCTACGTGCAACAAACGGAAACAATTCTTACGGAACATTTGGTAGTGTTGCAGAAGGATTTGATACTACAGAAACTCCACAGACTGCAACAGTCAATAACCAAAGTGGTGAAGCATCGGTTGATGAAGTATTCAGCACAGGTTCACAGATTCTAGCACTTGCATATAAAAATACAGGACAAACTTATACGCAAGCAACACTATCAACTACGCAAGCATCAGGTAGCGGACTTGACATGAGATATGATGAGTTTAGACAAGGTGCAATTTCTAAAATTGATTTAGTATTGCCAGTAGATAGTACAAGAGTAGGTGGATCTGGATTTAAAGTGTTTGGTAACACTGCACAAGGTGGAGATACAGCAAGTATTACACTAGCGGCATCAGAAGTAAGAACAAGAGCTCAGTTACTAGGAATGAGATTACTTATTACTAGTGGACTAGGCGCTGGACAATATGGTTATATATGGGATTACGATCCTGTAACTAAAGTTGCACAGATTTATAGAGATTCAACTAACACAGCAGGCTTTGATAACATTGTTCCAGGTAAACTAAATGCAACTACATTAGATGGAACAACAACATATACATATGAACCAAGAGTAGTTATTTCAGAACCTCCTTTTGCAAAAACAAATACAAGTGTACAAACTGGTGCATTAGATATTGGTTACAGTGATGGAGCGGCAATGTGGTACTACGCACCAAGTGGAACAAATGACTGGTACGTTTCAACAGATGGTGCTGTTTGGACACAAAGAGATTTACCACAATATAGTTTGAACTATACAGGCTTTGCAAAAAGAGGACCGTTACTAGCGGCAGTAGCAGATGCATCAGATAAATTAGTATTTTCAAATGATGGTATTAATTTTGATCATTCAACTCTACCTGCAAGTACAACTTGGAAGCATGTAGAAGTAGGTGGACCTAACAATGATACTATTATGGCACTAGCAACAGGAAGTGCAAACATTTACAAGAACACACTTGAAACTGGCGGAGATAGTACACAAGTTCCATCAGGAAATTGGACAACAGTTAATACAGGCGGAACCAATACAACTTGGGTAGGACTAGCATATGGTGCAGGCAAATGGATAGCACTAGCTGAAGATGGTACTACAGTAATTTCAACAGACAACGGTGTAACTTGGAATACAGGAGCGGCAGTAACACCTAGCTCTCCAGAAGTTTACAGCGATTTAGCATTTGGTAATAACTGTTGGATTGCAACTATGAATCAATCAGATAGAGTTGCACATAGTGATAATGGTACAACTTGGACCGACGCACAACTAGTTGGAGATTCAGGTAGAGAAAATTATACAATAGGTTACACACAAGGATTATTCCTTGTAGTAAGTTCTACAGGAACAACACTAAGTTCAAGCAATGGAGCAAGCTGGACCGTAAGAGAAGCAACAGGAAACTTAACTTCAATAGCAGGCGGTATTAGAAACGGATTACCGGCATTTGTTGGAGTAGCACAAGCAGGCGCAGTAGGAAATATTATAACAGGCGGTGCTAGAGCTTTTGCAAGAGTAGAAGTTGAAAACGGACAACTATCACAGTTTAACATTTATGATCCTGGATCAGGATATATCACAGCACCAACAATTACAGTAGAAGATCCGGAAGAAAACGATGAGCCATATTGGAGCATTGATATTAATAACGGAGTTCTTCCACAACCAATTTTCTACAACAGAGGTACTGGATATCAAAGTGCTATTGTAACAATTACTGGTAATGGTTTTGGAGAAGAATTACAAATTGGTAACACAATGAGAATTAGTGGAATTAGTATTGTTCCAGGACCTGGAGCAAACGTAAGATTCACAGGAAACGATACGATATATAGATTAGTTAAGGTAACTAATCAATCAGGTGTAGCACCAAATATTGAATTAACTTTCCAAATTAGTCCAGTATTAGGAAGAGCTAATGCGCCTTTACACGGTACAGGTGTAACTATACGTGAAAGATATAGTAGCTGTAGACTTACAGGACACGACTTCCTAGATATTGGTACAGGTAACTTTGGAGACACAAACTATCCTGCACTTTACGTCGAAGGACAAACAGCCGCAAATGACACAGTGCAAGCAAATGAAGTAGTTGAGTCAAACGGCGGAAGAGTATTCTACACAAGTACAGACCAAGATGGTAACTATAGAGTTGGAGAACTATTTAGAGTTTCACAGGCACAAGGTGGTGTTACTTTAAGTGCAGACTTCTTTGATTTAGAAGGACTAGATGAACTTAGACTTGGTGGAATTAGAGTTGGAGGAACACAGGCTGTTATTAGAGAATTTAGTACTGATAACACTTTTGTTGCCAACTCAGACAATATTGTTCCAACACAAAGAGCGTTAAAAACCTATATTGAAAATAGATTTACAGGTGGTGGATCGAACTTGTTTACTAATAAATTAACAGCAGGTCAGCTAGTATTTGAAGATAGAACAATGGGTAACACAGCTGGATCAAATAATCCGAGTGCAATGGCAACAGTAGCAGTTGACTTTGGTGTAAATGGTCCATTAGGTGGCGGACTAGCGGCACTGAATATGTTTATGTCGGGCAGAGTTGAACGAGATGACTTTAACGGATAATGATAAATATGTATAACATCAAGAACGGAGCAAAAAATGGCAGAATTTAAGCTAGGTAGAATTAGATTTATATGGAAGGACAACTGGGCTACTGGTACAGCATACCTTAAAGATGACGTAATTAGATACGGTGGTAGAACTTATGTAGCAGTTACAGGACATACTTCAACAACTAATTTCTACGATGATTTAACAAACTGGAACTTATTCAGTGATGGAACAAAATGGCAAAGTGATTGGTCAACAAGTACTTTTTACAAAATAAATGACATCGTAAGATACGGTGGTATCATTTACATTTGTAACACTGGCCATACAGCACAAGCAACACTAGAAGCTGATCAATCAAAATGGGATCAGTTTGCTACATCAATTGACTGGAAAGATAATTGGGTAGCTGGAACAGTTTATAAAGCAAACGACTTAGTAAAATATGGTGGAAACATTTACTTGTGTAACACTGGTCATACTGCCGCGGCCACAAATGCACTTGGACTTGAAGCTGACACATTAAAATGGGACCTATTCTCCGAAGGTCAAGATTGGAAACAAAACTGGGCTATATCTACTCGTTATAAAGTCAACGATATTGTTAAGTATGGCGGATCATTATACGTTTGTAATACAGGACACACTTCAAATGCAACAACTGCAAGTGGTCTTGAAGCAGATCAATCTAAATGGGATTACCTAAACAAAGGATTTGATTATAAAGGTGAATGGACAAACAGTTTCCGTTATAAAGTAAATGACGTTGTATTGTTTGGTGCTACACTTTACATTGCAGTAACGCACCATACTTCAGTTGCAACAAATCCAGACTCTCAATTAGGAACACTTCAAGCAGACATTGTAAATTGGGAAAAATTTGTTCCAGGATTAGAATTTGAAAATACATGGCAACCAGATGAAAGATATCAACCAGGTGACTTTGTAACTTACGGTGGTAACCAATATGTTGCTAACGATAATGTATTCGCAGAAAATCCTGCAAGTAGTAATAAATTCGACTTAGTAACTTCAGGATTTAATCTAAGAGGTGATTGGGGAGAAGATTCAACTAACCAAGATTATAGAATTGGTGACGTTGTAAGACTAGGTGGCTACACATATTTGTGTATTGCTGATAACCAATCTCAACGCCCACCAAACGCAACTTACTGGGCATTACTAAACCAAGGTATTGAGTGGAAAAATACATGGACTACTGCAACGCTTTATGACAAAGGTGATTCAGTACGTGAAGGTTTAATTAGTTATATTTGTGTGCAAGCACACACATCAAGCGGATCAAACAAACCATCAGCAGACAGTGCAGGCGATTATTGGAATACACTAGCAAGTGGTGCTGAAGAATCAGCAATTACTACAGAAGGTGATATCCTTTATCGTTCAGGATCAGGACCAGCAAGATTACCAATTGGTTCAGAAGGTCAAATATTAAGTGTTAGTTCTAGTGGTTTACCTGAATGGAGAGATTTTGGGTCTACTCCTGATGTTTACTATGTTGCTACTAACGGAGCAAACAATCCTTATCCAACAAATGGAGCAAACTTAGACCGTCCTTGGGCATCTATTCGTTATGCTTGTGACGCTATTGAATACGGACCTAAGAATCCTAATGCGGCATCGTTGCTAGAAGAAAACAGAATGTTCATAGGATATGAAACTGCTAAATGGGCTAAGAGACAGATTATTACACAGACTTCACCATTCTTTATTGGTTTTGCATTTAATGAAGCAAAATTCCAAAGACTTGCAGGTTATGCAATAGATGCACTTTACTTAGACCTTAGAAAAGGCGGAAATGTAAATGTGCGTAGAGTTGCACAAGCAATGAAAGACAATGATGGATCTGATTGGTTTGACACAGGTTCAGAATCACAAAACGTTGCGGCACTTAACTTTGTTGTTACATTGGCAACAGATGTTATTAACAGTGCAACACCGGCGGCTGACTATCAAGACTTAGATGGCGTTGCGGCAGGTGATAGATACTTACAAATCAAAGATGCTACAAGACCAGCAGAAGCAGGAGTAGTAGCAGAGTTAACAGCAAGTATGGCAGTTATTACAAATGCAATTACACTAGGTGGCGGCTATAGTTTACCAGTAGAGCATAAGCCACATAAAGTGATTTATGTAAAGACTGGAGAATTTAAAGAAGTATTACCTATTAGAGTTCCAGAAAGAGTTGCTATTGTAGGTGACGAACTACGTTCAACAAGAGTTGAACCAGCAGGACAACAAACACAGTCAAGCGATACAACTTATACACTAGCTGGTATCTTACACATGAAATCAATAATAGATGAGATTATTGAAGGTACTACTATTACAAGACAGACTGGCAATACACTTACACAGAATGTTAGTAAGCCTTGGAGTACTTCAGGTGTTTCAACTGTAGTTGAAGAATTATGTCAAGAACTATATGATCAAATTGATTATCAAGTAAACGGAGCATCAGGAGATTCAACAGCACCAACATTTAGAGGTGTAAATGCTAGAGTTGATGATGAAAATAAATTTGCGGCGGCAAGATTGCTACTTCTAAACAAATCATTTATTGGACGTGATGTTACAAAATATATTAATGTAAACTATCCTTCATACACATTTAACGAAACAAAATGTGAAAGAGATATAGGTTATTATATTGATGCTTTCATTTATGATTTAATTTATGGAACAGGTGAAGGCAGTAACTATGCAACATTAATGATGGGACTATACTATGGTAATAGTGTAAGTGGTTCTACATTAGAGAATATGTTCTTATTAAGAGATGGTACTGGTATTAGAAATATGACACTAGGCGGACTAAGTGGTACACTAGGTTCAGCAAACGCTTACGGAACAAAACGTCCTACAGCAGGAGCATATTGTTCACTAGATCCAGGATGGGGTCCAGATGATACAAGAACTTGGATCACTTCAAGATCACCATATGTACAAGGTGTAACAAACTTTGGTACAGCATGTGTTGGACTAAAAATTGACGGTGCATTACACGCAGGTGGTAACGATTCTATTGTTGCAAACGACTTTACACAAATCTTAAGTGATGGTATTGGTGCTTGGGTAACAAACTTAGGTAGAGCAGAACTTGTTTCAGTGTTCTCATACTATGGACACATTGGTTACCTTGCAGAAAACGGTGGTAAAATCAGAGGTACTAACGGTAACTGTTCATACGGTGACAAAGGTGCAGTATCAGAATTTATTGACGTTACAGAGATTCCAACAACAGGTGGTGTAAACAACAGAAAACTTGAAGCACAAGTTGGTAGAGCATTGACAGATGGTAGTGCAATTATTCACTTAGAATACACTAACGCTGGTAACAACTACACAAATTCAACTTACACTATTAGTGGAGACGGATATGGTGCAGTGGTTGCAAACGGAAACTATGTAAATGGCGGCGTATTTGAAGTAAGACTACGTAACCCAGATGATGGATCTACTTATAATGAAAAAGATACTAATAATGATGGATTGTTAAATGATGCTGATTCAATAGGTGGTAGAGGTTACTCTAGCAGTGAAAACTCTGCACAGGGTGGTAATGCTACAACTATTACACTTTCAAACACTGAAACTGCAAACAACACAAAATACGTAGGTATGAGAGTTGTTATTACAGCAGGTACAGGTGCAGGACAGTATGGATTTATTAGTTCATATAACTCAGGTACAAAGGTTGCAAATATTGCAAAAGAAAGTGATAACTCAGCAGGATGGGAAACATGGCACCCAACTAATGGCATTGAATCAACACTAGATGCAACAACTACTTACAGCATTGAACCAAGAATCCAAGTTGTTGGTGGCGGCGGATCAGGTGCACAAGTTAGAGCACAAGTTACAACAGGTAGAATTACACAGTTCTATATTGTAAATCCGGGAAGTGGATATACAACTGCTCCTACACTTACAATTACAGATCCAAGTGAAACTACAGAAGTTCCTTGGGAAGTTAGAATTGGTGACGGTGTACTAACACAGCCTACGTGGACAAGTAGAGGTATTGACTTTGAAACTGCTGGTGCTCAAGTAACCGGCGATGGATATGCTGACATTTATCAATCAGCACAGTTTATGAACGTTTACGGAATGAGTGATATTCCAGTTGAAGGTGCAAATCTACAACTAGACGGCGATCCAAGATTCTTTAAGATTGTGTTTGTAAGAGAATTACTAGGTAGTGCAGGTAACTATACTGCTAACTTACAAGTTTCACCAGACTTAGGAGTAGAAACTGCTCCAGAGCACGGAACGAATATTACAATTAGAAGAAGATTTAGTCAGGTTAGATTAACAGGACATGACTTCCTAGATATTGGTACAGGTAACTTTGCCAATACTAATTATCCAGGAACACCTGTTATTGCTAACGATCCAAACGATGAAGTTACTGAATCCGGTGGAGGACGAGTGTTCTACACAAGTACTGACCAAGATGGTAACTTTAGAGTAGGTAGATTGTTCAACGTTGAACAGTCAACAGGATCTGCGAGCTTGAACACAAGTGCATTTAGTCTTGCAGGACTACAAGAATTGTCACTAGGTGCAGTTGGACTAGGACAAGGCGGCGCTGTTATTAATGAATTTAGTACAGACGGTACGTTTAGTGCAAATTCAGATAACGTTGTTCCGACACAAAGAGCAATTATTACATACATCAATTCACAGATTGGTGGAGGTAGTAGTTCCTTGAACGTTAACGCAGTTACAGCAGGTAAAATAAATATTACAGGAAATACAATTGGTACCACTGATAATAGTCCAATTACTGTAACTACGGGAATGAACTTTAACGGCGGTGTAAGTGGAAGTCCAGTTGCATTTGCGTACTTTTTAACAAGTAAAACATAATGGCTAAATACTAACATAGGAGTAATAAAATGGCATCAGGAATTTTAGGATCAAGCGATCTTTCAGCAAATAGTGATACAACTGTTTATACGGTACCTGCTGATACATATAGTGTTGTTACTGTGAACTTCTGCAACAGAGGTTCAAACACAGCCAACATTAGATTAGCAACAGCTACCAGTGATACGCCAGGTGGAAACGAATACTTAGAGTATGATGTATCCGTTGGACCAAATGGTGTTCTAGAAAGAACAGGTATTGTTATTGACGCAACAAAGAAAGTTGTTGTAAGATCAGATCAAGCATCTGTAACCGCTATGGTTATGGGTATTGAAACAGCCGTTCCAGCGGCATAACATAGGATAGGATAAAACAATGGGAAGAAGAATATCAGTAGGTTCACCAGGTTTAACCATTCCTTTTGGAACTACAGCACAAAGAACAGCAAACGCAGGAGCAGGTTCATTAAGATTTAACACTGAATTAACAGTGTTAGAACTTTATAATGGTACTGCTTGGTTGCCAGTTGGTGTTCTAAACGGTGTGACAGTTACAACTACATATACAGCACACTCAGGACAGCAGTTGTTCTGTGATACTAACGGAGGAGCTTTCACTGTAACTTTACCAGGGTCTCCAGCAGTAGGTGATATCATTAGATTCTTCGACTTAAGAAAGACTTTTGATTCAAATGCATTGACAATTGGTAGAAACGGTAAACTAATCCAAGGTGATAGTGCTGACATGACAGTTAATTCAGAAGGCGCGGCATTTGATATTGTTTATTCGGGCGATAGCTACGGATGGCGTATCTTTACTGTATAAAGAATAAGGAAACCTAAATGGCAACATACAGCAGTTATAAGAAGATTACTACCGAAGGGATTCCAAACGGTGCTATTACAAGAAGTACCTTGGCACCCGGTGCTGGTGCTTGTCGTAGAACACAATGGGTGTTTAACGAACGCGGTATGCAATGCCATATGTGTGCAAGACGATCAGGTTGTTGTCAGCAGGCAAATGGTAGATGCTGTTATTGGTGTGTACCAGACAATGTTTACAAAGTAACATTTGAAATCTGGGGCGGCGGTGGCGGCGGTCCAGGACATACATGTTGTAATAACTGTTCATTCGCAATTGGCGGAGCAGGCGGAAACTACGCAATCAAAACAATCGACACTAATCCAGGATGCCAATATAGTGTTTGTGCTGGTGGTAGTTGGCCCTGTGGTAAATCACATACATGTTCAGCAGGTATGGGATGTAAATCTTATGTTAACGGACATAACTTAAATAACTTCTGTGTAACAGGAGCATGTGGCGGTTGGATGTGTAATGGAGATGCATGGGGACAGAGACACGCTGTAACTAACTGTGCTAATTGTAATATTTGTGGAATATTTGGTGCTGACTTTGGTTTTATGGGTAGCTTGGGAATTAAAGCAGGTACTACAACTTGTAGATGTCACGGACAAACAAGTTGGAATGGTGCAGGAGCAGGTATTGGAATGCATGCCGGTACAGCAACTAACGAAGCATGGTGTGCATGTGGATGTCATATTAGTTGGCCAGCTGGCGGCGGCGTACCAGGAACATCAAGTTATTGTAACAATTGGGCAAAATGTTGTGCTGGTGGGTCAGGACAAGGTGGATCCGGAATAGTAAAGATTACATTTGTATAAGGAAAAATTATGGCAACATACGCAAGTTATAAAACATTAACAGCAGACAACTTTAACCCTAATAGTATTACAGCATCTAAATTAGGTGCACAAGCTGGTAATAAATTTAATACTTTTTGGGTATATAACGAAAGAGGATTGAGATGTCACTCTTGTGCTGATAATGGTAACTGTTGTGAACAAGCAAACGGTAAATGTTGTTATTGGACAGTTCCTGCAAACGTTTCGAAAGTAACATTTGAACTTTGGTCAGGTGGCGGAGCAGGAGCAGGCGCAACATGCTGTAATAACTGTATGCACTCGGCAGGAGGATCTGGAGGTAACTATGGTGTAAAAACTATTAGTACATGTCCAGGTTGTACTTATTCAATATGTGCTGGCGGCACATGGCCTTGCAGTAAATCACATACTTGTTCAGCAAGTATGGGATGTCGTTCATATGTAAACGGACACAATTTAAGTAACTTCTGTGTAACAGGTGGTTGCGGTGGATGGATGTGTCAAGGAGATGCATGGGGGCCAAGACATACACAAACATGTGCTAACTGTAATATATGTGGAATTTTTGGCGCAGATTTTGGAATTATGGGATCAACTGGTGTATCAGGCGGACACGGTGGATGTCAATGTAAATCAGGTGACTGGGGAATGTCAGGAGCGGCACCGTTTGTAGGAAGACATAGTGCAGGTGCTAACGCAGAAGCATGGTGTAACTGTGCATGTTATACTAATTGGCCTGCAGGTGGCGGACAGACAGGACAAAGTTCATATTGCGGAAACTGGGCAAAATGTTGTGCAGGCGGTAATATGGGTGGCTCAGGAATGGTAAGAATAACATTCGCTTAAGGAAAGATAGAAAATGGCAACATATGCAAGTTATAAAAAAGTAGCAAATGACAGTATTGTAGACGGAACTATTACTTCTGACGATATTGCACACGGAAACGGTAACAACTACGGAGTACAATGGATCTATAACGAGCGTGGTATGAGATGCCATGAATGTGCAAGACAGAGTGGATGTTGCGAACAAGCTAACGGAAAATGTTGTTACTGGTGTGTACCAGATGGTGTTTCAACAGTAACTTTTGAAATTTGGTCAGGCGGCGGAGGCGGCCCTGGCAGTACATGTTGTAACTATTGTATGTTTACAATTGGTGGTGCTGGAGGAAATTATGCTTCCAAAACTATTGCTACAAATCCAGGCTGTCAGTACTCAGTATGTGCTGGTGGCAGTTGGCCTTGTGGTAAAGCACACACTTGTGGTGCAGGTATGGGATGTAAGAGTTACGTCAATGGACATAACTTATCTAACTTCTGTGCAGTAGGTGGCTGTGGTGGCTGGATGTGTAACGGAGATGCATGGGGTCCAAGACATACTCATTTTGGTTGTGAAAACTGTAGAATATGTGGTATTTTTGGTGCCGATTTTGGAATAATGGGATCAACAGGATGGGAACCAGGACACGGTTACTGTCACTGTGTGTATACATATTCTGGATCAGGACAACCACCATTATTAGGTAGAATGACTGTAGGAGTTACTAACGAAGCATGGTGTTCATGTGGTTGCCACGTTAGTTGGCCATCAGGTGGCGGAATGCCTGGTGTTAGTTCATACTGCGGAAATTGGGCAAAGTGTTGTGCTGGGGGATCAGGACAAGGCGGCTCAGGTGTTGTTCGTATAACTTTTATGTAAATGATAAATAGTATTAGGAGCTGAATAATATGAGAAGAATAAGCAAACAATTTACTTACCCAATATGGGACGAATGGCGTAAAAATTCTTTTACGCAAGGAAGAACCGGCACCTTTACTTACGAAGGTCCAGAATTCTTAACATTTGAAATTAATAACGATCCTAACGATGAAGATTATGGTAAGGAATCAGGATGGTGTTTATGGGAAAAACGAGATCTAGAACGTCCAGCAGGTGCAGACATTACAAGAGTAACAGTTGATTGTAAAGAAAATCCTTTACTTTGTGAAATTGGAAATGATGATGGTAAAGAGTCAGGTATTTTGCTAAGACGTCAAAGAGAATGGAAAGTACTTTGGGACGCACCAGATGGTTACCCAGATGTTGAATATACAGAAGACTTAGAACCAAGAGATGTATATGATGAGCAAAACATCACATATGATTTTGAAACAGGTCAATTTAATATTGGTATTCATGATTGGGAAGCAACAGGAACTAAAATGGATCTTACTTGGCAAGAAGTAAGAGATGTTAGAGACCAAGAATTACATGATACAGATGCTAAAGTGGGCCAAACAGATGCTCCAGATGCTATTCAGCAAGGTTGGCTAAGCTATAGACAAAAGCTAAGAGATCTACCAAGTGTTATGGAATCAAGAGGATACGAACCATGGCAAGCAGTTATGATGTTTCCGGTGATGCCAAAAGATATGAGAGATCCAGACGCATCAGCAGATCCAGCAGATCCTTACAGAGATGGTGCTTTTGCAGTTGATGTACAAGTTGCCGCACAAAAAGCCGCTGGTAAGAAATAACACAATAAAAATTATTATAAATTAAGGGCCTAAGGGCCCTTTTTTTATGACTGCCAGATCATCGTCTAGCAAACTAATCCTTCTATAAATATTTTCATAACAGGAGAAAAAATTGTCACGTAAAAAAGCCTATTTTATGAACGGAGGTGCAGGAAGAGTAGTTGCATCTATACCTGCGTTTGAAAAATTATACGAAGAAGATCAAGACTTTATTATTGTTTGCGAAGGCGGTATGGACTTTTATAAAGGACATCCACAACTACATGAACTTGCATACGATCATTGGCACAAAAATTTATTCAAAGATTACATTAAAGATAGAGATTGTATAACACCAGAGCCTTATAGAGTGTGGGAATATTACAACCAAAAGTGTAGTTTAGCACAAGCATTTGATATTGCTATTAATAACAAAGGTGTAAGAGAATTACCAGATCCTAAAATTTATATGAATAAACATGAAATGGTAAACGGATATAAGGTTGTTGAAGAAGTAAAAGCAGTAACAGGTAAAGACAAAGTAGTTGTATTTCAACCATTTGGACGCACAGCAGAAAATATGGGCGACTTTGTAATTGATGGTACTAGTAGAAGCTTTCATCTAAATGATGTTATTAAAATTTGTAAAGAACTACGTGAAGATTACGCAGTAATTGTAATGAGTGAATTTCCTGTGACAATAGAAGAAAATCCAAAGCTACCAATAGCAGTACCACAGATACCAGACGTAAGAGTTTGGGCAAGTGTAATTGAAATTGCTGATCACTTCTTAGGTTGCGATAGTTTAGGACAGCATATGGCAAAAGCACTAGGTACAACATGTACAAGCGTTATAGGTAGCACATATCCTATTAATATATCCTATCCAGATTCTCCTGATTTTGATATTATTGATTTAGGAGAAGGTAAACGTAAATTTAGTCCTATAAGACTTACAATGGAAGAAGAAGTCGAACGCTTTAATGACGAAGTAATGGAGTTAGATGATGACAGCTTTAAAAAGATTATTACAAGTGTTAAAAAACGTTTGGGAAAACCGAGAAGTTACACCGGAAGTTACACACCGCAACAAGAACAGGGTGAAGTCTGTCCGACACACGGCGTTGTACATGAAAAAGGAGTAACACACGCAAAACAACCTGCACAAATTTTAGGTAGAACAGGAATCTAAAAATGATAGATCCTAGTTCCTTTTTAAATTCATCTTATAATGATCCACAAGTTGAACAACGAAAGACACTAGGCACATGGGTAGTTGATGATTTGTACTATGGAGGATTTAAAAAATTTTTAAAATTATTTGAAAACTACGACGATAGACATATTGACTACGGCAATGGAATGTTGTATTATAAAAACAAAATGGCATATCCTATAGATATAGATCCGAAACAGGAATATTTACAATTTATAGAATTTCAATTACAAAATTTACCTATTAGAGTAACAGGTTTTTCTAAAGCATGGGGTGTAAAATATCCTCCTGGAGGATATAGTGGATTACATAGTCATGTTCCTGGACGACAACTTACAAGTGTATTATTTTTAGATACTCCTAAACCAAGTAGAGAATATCCATTAGCAGGCAGTCTAACAACACTGCAACCAACATACGAAGAAACTATAAATTATTTAAAACATGACCCTATTGCAGGTAAACTTGTTATTATGGATGGAAGAGTTTGGCATGGAACATATCCTACCTTAGAAGATAGACATGTTTTTGTTGTAGATATGGATTATGAGGCTTGTATATAATGGATCTAAATGAAGCATATCAAGGAGACAAAGATTTTTGGTTCTTATGTTATCATGGGCGTATACCAGACTATTGGATTAGTAAAGACAAGTATCCTGACTACTGGAAGTTTCTACCGTTATTTGATCATCCAAAGAATAAACATACAGATTATGGTGGAGCAATTATACAATATGATGACGACTTTGCTTGGCCATATAGATCTACAGAATATTTAGATTTTATAAAAAATAGTATAGCAAAATTTCAGTTTAAGAATATACAATTTAAAAAATGTTGGTGGCTTACATATCCAGAAAATGCATTCAGTGGAATGCACACCCATGAAGATAGAGGACAAAGAACAATGACTTGTGTTTTGTTTTTAGATACTCTTGAACTTAGTACACAAACACCGTTAAACGGAAAACTAAAAGCAATTACAATGAATCCTGTAACAGGAGAACTTGTGAGTGATATGATTAAATGCATAGCAGGTGATGTAGTTATTATGGATGGTAAAGTATATCACGGTGTATATCCAACATTGCAAGAACGCAGAGCGTTTGTTGTTGATTTTACATACGAAGTAGAGTTTGATTAATGATAAATGTATATTGGTCGCCAGTTATTAATGTGCAAGATAACCAAGAATTTGTTTCTGAACTAAAATATTTTGAACCAGAAACAATTTATAAAGATATTAAGCCAAGAGAATTTTTTGGATTAGGAGCAGGAATGTGTCCTGCTATTGTTGATGAAGCAAAGAACACTTTTAGAGCAAAGAGTCCTATAAATTTTCATATTAAATTTGATTATGCTAAGGAACAAGCATCAAGTAAGTATGATATTGATCCTAATTTCTTAATGAACTATATAGGAGGCCCAAATGATGAACATGTGCATCAATTAGACCATCCTTGTTTTTTATTTTTTGCAGATAAACCTTTAACAATGACACAATTACATCCTTACTACGAAGAGACTCAGTTCTCGTCAGTTACTATGGGGATTGCAGGTACATACAATATAGCCAGTTGGATTAGGCCTGTACGTCCTGCATTTAAATTTAAGACAGGCGAAAACGAAATTGATATTACAAGAGGAGAAACATTGTGTTATTTTAAATTTAACACAACTGAAAAAATTAAAATGGTAAGATTTGATAGTGCAAAATTATTTGAATCCAAGACAGGACCAGTAATGCAGTGCTTAGGTTATAAAAATTTGAAAGCAAAACGGTTTTTACCAACGCCGTTGCAGGAATGCTATGATGCATTTAATAATGCAAGGTATAAAAATAGGTTATTAAACTATATAAAGGAAAACAAAGTATGACACAGTGGATTGGAGCAATCACAAGAGGACATAATGGTGGAGCAGTTTTACTTAAAGACGGCCAAATTGTATTTGCAATAGAAGAAGAACGTCTTACTAGAAAGAAGTATGACGGTGGACCACTAGCCGCAATGACAAAATTTCTTGATTATACAGATAAATTAGATTATCTTGTAGTAGCACATACACAACCGTTAGAAGAATCAAGTAGAATTGATTTTAGTGGTGGAGATATGTATACAGGACTTGCAAGAAAGCTAGGACTTATTGATAGATCAGATAGTGCATACAGCGAAAACGGAAGATATGTACATAGGCAAGTTATTGATCTAAGTTATGTACATCATAAACTACACGCGGCTTGTGCATTTTATCGTTCAGGTTTTGAATCAGCAGTTAGTGTAATTGTTGATGGTGCAGGAACATTTATTCCTATGAATATAAACACTGGAATGTTTAATGAAGAATATATGACATGGGAGTGCGAAAGTATTTTTAGTTGTGCATATCCTGATGCATTTAAAACTTTATACAAACATCAAGGCGGAAATGGACCTTATCCAGGTACACGTATTCCGTATATTCCTTCAGAACGTGAAGGAGAAGAAGGATTTCATGAACTTGTTCTAGATGATAGTGCAGGTATTACTAAAGCATATGAAGCAGTAACACAATATTGCGGATTTCAGCCGATTGAAGCAGGAAAAACAATGGGTCTTGCTCCATATGGCAAGAAAAATTTAAATATTCCGCCAATTTATACTGATGGACATGGCGGTAAGTGGCGTACAAGTGATAGAAGTGTAATTATTCCTACCTATCCAAATGCGGCTTTAGTAAACGAAGCAAAATATGAGTTTTTAGAAACATCTCAAGACATACTACAAAGTAAAACCGACCTTACTACACTAGAAAACCGTAGGGATATGGCATATGCTGTACAAGAACAGTCACAACAAGAAGTTTTAAACTTAATTTTTAAGGCAGTTGAAATGTCTGGAAATAAAAATGTAGTATTAAGCGGAGGATACGCTTTAAATTGTGTAGCAAACTATTGGTACTTAGACAAACTTAATAAAGAAGGTATTAATTTGTATGTTGAACCGGTATCAAGTGATGCAGGCACAGCAATTGGTGCGGCATTACTTGTATATCACCAAACTACAAAAGATAAAACTGTACGCAATTATGCTGAAACAATTTATGAAGGATTTGCATATTGTCATAGTGATAAAGAAATTGAAGACACAGCAAACAAATACGGTGCAACTGTTGTTGACGCAGATCATAAAAAAGTTGTAGAATTAATTAGAAATAAAAATATTGTTACAATGTTTCAAGGTAGATCTGAAAATGGACCACGTGCATTAGGTAACAGAAGCATACTTTTTGATCCTACATTTGAAGACGGCAAAGATTATGTCAATAGAATCAAGCGTAGGGAATATTTTAGACCATTTGCAGGAACAATTTTATTAGACCATGCACATGAATGGTTTGACATGCGTGGTTTAGAAGAAAGTCCGCATATGATGTACGCAATGGATTGCCAAGATGGTGTTGCAGAAAAAATTCCTAGTATTATACACGTTGATGGTACTTGTCGTATACAAACTGTAACAAGAGAACAGAACAAACACTACTATGAACTTATTGAAGAGTTCTATAAACAGTCTGGTGTACCAATTATTTTCAATACAAGTTTTAATTTAGGTGGAGAACCATTAGTTGAAACATTAGATGATGCTGTGCGTACACTTTATAATAGTGAAATGGAGTATTGTTACTTACCAGAGTACGGTAAGTTGATAGAAATGAAGAACTAATGACCATACATTTATTTGGAATTCCTGTATATAAGACATTATTGAAAGCACACAGTCAAGTTCAACAAGACTTTAAAGAAGTGCTTGAAGATGATAGTAATTTCAACAAAGTTCCAACATGGTATAGCAATGTAGACACAACTTACGGAAATCCAGAAGCTAACGAGCTACCATTTAAGCAGTTTATTAGATCAGCAATAGAAGGACTGAATGAATATTTAGAAACATTTGAAGTAGATGTACCTTTAGACTACCAGATTGAATGTTGGCTTAATAGATATAAGCCAGGACAGTTCCAAGAAGTTCATAATCATTCAGGACCGGCACATATTAGTTGTGCATATATGTTAAAGACACCGCCCAAGAGTGGAAATTTTGTATTTTATAACGATACGTATGATTATTTTCATCAAACAGGATTACCTAACCTAAGTTCACAGCCATTTAAGTATAATAATAGGATAACACCTCCTTGTGAAGAAGGAGAGATAATATATTTTCCTAGTAACTTAGGACATTATGTATCAAATAATGAAAGCAATGACATAAGAGCAACTATAAGTGCTAATTTTGTTGTTAGGGAGAAACAAGATGCTTAAAAACACTATTGACGAAGATACTATCTTTGAAATTAATCCAGATTATGATGTACATGTAAAAAAGTTTGGTCCGTTAAAGCAAAATGTTGTTATTGTAGATAATTTTTACAAAAATCCTGACCAAGTACGTGAGCTTGCATTAAATATTCCTGCATCTCGTAATAGGAGAATACGTGGAAACAATCCTGCTTATAGAATAAATGCTTTTTATGAACTAGATAGTATGTCTTGGATATATGATCAATTATCCAGGATGTATTTTCCTGAAATTACCCAAATGTGGGACGCAGAATACATGCAAAGAAGTTTTATGAACGCAACTTTTATGGTTAATGTAATGCAAACAGAAACTTTACCACCTATTTGTCCACACATGGATAATACGAGTGGAATAAATCTTGCATCAACTATATATTTAAATAATGCAAATGAGTGCAATGGTGGTACAAGTTTTTATACTTTTGGTGGTAACACATTTTATAGTGATCCTTCGGTTACACATACATATGACATAGAAGGAAAGATGCCTGTAACCAAGTATATTAATGATAGTATACATGATTGGAAAATGATTGGTATGGTTCCTATGGTTTATAACAGGATGGTACTATATAATCAAGCAATGTTACATACTGCTTATGTTAAAGAAGGAATGTTTGTTGGTGATAACTATAGATTAAACCAACAATTTTTTATATAGGAGAAAAACATGGAAGGTAATTTTGATGGAGTTGAAGAATATCCAAATGCTTTTCCGATTGATTGGTGTAAGCAAGTAATTAAACGATTTGAAGAAATGTCTGCAAGCCAATTTACAAACTTAGAAAGTAGTATGAAAAATCAAGATGAACGTATTATGATGGACTGGGCAAATCATAATTCACGTTATCATGCAGATGACGATCTATGCCAATTCTTTTATTCTAACCTTAATAAAATTTATACAGAAAAATATCGTAGCAAATACGAAAGCCTAGGAGCAGTAATGCAACATTCGCCTAAAGGAATGAGTGTGCAGAAGACTCTTCCACACCAAGGCTATCATGCATGGCATTCAGAAAATGCAGATCTTAGTTCATCATCTCGTATATTAGCGTATACAGTTTACTTGAATGGTGTAGAAGAAGGTGGCGAAACAGAATTCCTTTATCAAGGTGTCAAAATTAAACCCGAACCAGGCAAATTATCAATCTTTCCTACATCGTTTACACATCCACATCGAGGCAATCCTATCTATAAAGGCGTTAAGTACATTGTAACTGGATGGTATACCTTAGATGAATAATAACGTAAAGAAAGTTGCAGTAGTCGGAGGCGGAACAGCAGGATTTGTTGCCGCATTAATTCTTAAACGCACATATCCTACACTTACCGTTGATGTAATACGTTCTAAAAAGATAGGCACTATTGGTGTTGGAGAAGGATCTACAGAACATTGGTCAGTGTTTATGGATTATGTGGGCATTCAAACTGCTGAACTAATTAACGAGTGCGACTCAACTTTCAAAACTGGTATTATGTTTGAAGATTGGGCAACTAAACCTTATCTACAAAGTGTACATGATCCTTTTGTTGCTGATCAACTAGGAGTTCCTATTGCATATGCAAAACTTATTGGAGAAAATGTTGATCCAAGAGATTTGACAGGAGATTATCTTTGGGATAACATGACACCATTTAATAAATTTATGGAAGAACGCCCAAACGATACTGGAGTCAGTCAATATCATTTCAATACAAAAAAATTAAACGACTTTCTTACAAGAAAAGCAGAAGAAATGGGTTGTACTGTAGTAGATGACGAGATTACAGATGTAGTAGTTTCAGAATGGAATAAGATAGAATCAATTAGCAGTGAAAAAGAAAAGTACGAATATGATTTTTATGTTGACTGCACTGGCTTTGCTAAATTATTAATAGGACAACTAGGTGCTCAGTGGCAAAGTTATAGCAAATACCTCAAGATGAAGGAAGCTATTGTATTTCCTACTCCTGAAGAAGACGAAATACCGCTATGGACACTTGCAAAAGCAATGAATGCTGGTTGGTTGTTCCGTATTCCTGTACAAGGACGTAAAGGTAATGGATATATTTTCGATAGTGACTTTATTACAGCAGAAGAAGCACAACGTGAAGCAGAATCTTATTTAGGACACGGTGTTGAAGTTGCAAAAAATATAAAATTCGATCCTGGTGCATTAGATCGTCCATGGATTAGTAATGTTTGTGCTATTGGACTTAGTGCAAGTTTTGTAGAACCGTTAGAAGCAAGCTCAATTGGCACAAGTATCAATCAAAGTTTTCTGTTAGCACAGCGTATTGTAAATTATAATCAAGAAAGTATTGATAGATATAATGCTGAAGTAGGTGCAATTATGGATAACATAAGAGATTTTATTGCACTACATTACATAACAGATAGACGTGATACACCTTTTTGGCAAGAAGTTGCAACTACTCCGATACCAGAAAGTTTAGAGAAAAACTTACGCATGTGGAAAACACGCATGCCAACAACAGATGATATGACATCATATACTAAAAAAGTTTTGTTTAACGAATACAACTATGCTATTGTTATGCATGGTTTAGGATTATTTGATAATGCTAAAATTTTACAGCAATATGAAATGATGCCTGAAGGAGCAAAGCAACACGTTGAAAGTAGCATACAACATAAATTAAATTTTGATCGCACAAAAACTATTCCGCACAAATTAATGCTACAATTATTGCGGAGACTAACATGAGAATATTTGCATTTGGTTGCAGTTTAACACAATATTTTTATCCTACATGGGCAGATATCTTAATACATCAATATAGATCAAAAGGTTACGAAGGTTCTAATTGGGCCAAGAGTGGTGCAGGTAATCAATATATCAATATGCGTTTGTGGGAAGCAAACACAATTCATAAATTTAACAAAGATGATGTAATACTATTACAATGGTCAAGCATGTTCCGTGAAGATAGATATCATATGGGACAAGGTTGGTGGACACCGGGTAATTTTGGACGGATGACTGTGACTGATGATATGCCTTTTGTTTTAAATAATTTTAGATATGAATCTGCATGGATCTGGGCAGACATAATGCATTGCACTATGCGTGATTGTGCTACAATTAGTGCGACACATAAAGCATTAGACACTATAGGTTGCAAAGTTTATTCAACATCATTTAGAGATCCTTTTGAAGGATGGGAAGATGCTCCTAAACATTTTAATCAAACCAATCCTAAATTAGAATTAGAAGATGTAGGAGCAGTTCTTGAAGCATATAAAAAAGATATTGCAACCAATTGTCCTCCTATACTAAATGCACTAGGATTTGGAACAGACGAAGAATTTTTTAAATCTAGACCGTTAAGTGCACCTAGTAGGAAAGAAGAACACAAGCATATGCTTTTACCTGAACTTCATCCTTTTACACATGAAGCGGCAGAATTTGTTGAGAAACATGTTGAAAAACTAAATCAAGAAACAAAAGATTTTGTAGAAGTTTGGAAAGAACAATTAGTAGATAAGCATCCATTGTATCATGAAGACCTTAAATGGTTTAATAAAGAAAAAATTGGATGGTCAGATGATAGATGGAGACCATAATATGAGTACACCTGTAATTGGATTAGATAGAGATGGTACTATAAATGAAGATATTGGCACATATGTAACTAAACCAGAACAATTTACACCTATTCCTGGTAGTTTAGAAGCAGTTAAAATGATTAGAGACAAGGGTTATGATGTTGTAATATTAACAAATCAAGCAGGAATAGTTAAAGGAATATGCGATGCAGTTGATGTAGATATAGTTCATAATCATATGCTACAATTATTAGGAAATATTGGTTGTAAAAGCATAAACGGATTGTATTATTCAACCACTAATTTCAAAGATGATGTATATGCTAAGCCGAATACTGGCATGTTTAAACGTGCGGCGGCCGAAGTAGGAGTAAATTGGAAAAATGGTGTATATGTAGGTGATAAAATCACTGATCTCAAAGCCGCTGTAAAGGCAAAAGCAAAGCCAATATTGGTGCGTACAGGGCATGGTGAAGAAACTGTTAAAAAATTAAATACATTTGCTAACAAAGACCTTAAAAAACAGACAGAAGTGTTTGATAACCTTCTGCAATATGCACATAGCCTTGTAGATTTAACTTAAATTGTACTGTTACATATCTTTGTAAAACGATAAATACAATATGGAGCATGAACAATGAATAAATTTCTGACTAATCTTTTCAGCAAAGGGCCAAACAATACAATTAGTCTACCAGACAGATCAAGCTTCAGTTACAGAGGTAGCTGGATCGGCGTACACTATAATACTGTTATAGACTCATTTCATTTAGGCGAATTTAGCAGTGCAATATATCAAATAACAGTTGAGTATGATTCTAATGAAAAGGAAATTATGCAATTATCTGTTATAGCAAGACCAGACAGAGCTGTTGCTAATATATTTGGACGTTCAAGTATTAATCAAGAATTAGTCAATTTATCTGTTACTGTAGACCAAAGTCAGGTCAAAATCAATGCAAGTCCTACATCAAATACATATGCAGGTGCAAAATTGATTTTTCATGCTACGTATGCAAAAACTATACATCAGCTTACTCCGCCGGCTATTGTCGCAGAGACATCCAGTGTGGAGTCAGATGGTATAAATACTTTTGATGCGACAACAACGTATTTTGATAATACAAACATAACATTTGATAAGGTGTAAGGAATGGCAAAATCAACAATTAACTTAGGTACAGCCGCAAACGACGGTACTGGTGATAGTCTTAGAGCAGGTGCTACTAAGGTTAATGCTAATACTGACGAGCTGTATAGTGCGTTAGGTGACGGCACAAATATTAAAGATATAGTAAACTCAAGCATGGAACTTGATGTTCCAAATGATGACAACAAAATTAACAAAGTATCATTTCATGCTTCAACTTTGAACCAAATGAATGCAATTAGCCCGAGTACATATCACGGCGCAATGCTTCATGTTCATGAAGGCGGATCAGTTTATGTTGCTCATGCAGGTGCATGGCACAAGTTACTATTAGATGCAAGTGGTGGAGCCATTACTAATTACACAGATCCACTTAAATCTGTAGCTTATGTAGGAAACATAAACTCACTTACAGATGTTGATACAGTTTCGCAAGCACCACAAACTGGTAACGTTCTAAAATGGGACGGTGCTAAATGGGCACCAGGTGTTGATACTACTACTGGAGGCGCTGGAACAGACGCTGATACGCTAGATGGATTTGATAGTGCATACTTTACAAACTACAATAACTTAAACAATAAGCCAACCATTCCTAGTGCTTTAACTGATTTAAATATCAGTGATGGTTCAAGTGGACAATATTTAAAAGCAAATGGTAACGGAACATTTGAGTTTGTTACACCAGCGGCAGGCGGATTACAAAATATTTTCCAAACTGTAGATGGTGACACAGGTACAACTACAGCAAATTCACAAACAGATACTTTAACAATCGCAGGTGGTACAAATATTACTACAAGTATTGTTGGAGACACTGTAACAATTAACTATGCAGGCGATGCATTATCAGGTGAAGCAAACCAAAATGCATTTAGTAATGTACAAGCAGACTCAGGACTAGCAGAAGCTGATACCACTACTGATACACTAACTATTGCAGGCGGAACAAATATTACAACATCAGTTGCAGGAGATACTGTAACAATTAATGGTACAGTTCCAACATTAGCAAGTTTATCTGATACAGATACAAGCGGAACTATTGCAGGTAACGTACTTGTTTACAACGGAAGTAACTGGGTTGACAGTACAAGAACTATTGATGAAATAGCATATCCTGCGATTACAACTCTTGTTGTTACAGCAGATTCAAGCAACGGTTACAAATTTGATCAGTACGGTGTAACTGAAGATCCAACAATTTATGCTCTTGCTGGAGCAACTATTGCATTTAAATTAAGTAATTTATCAAGTCATCCTTTCCAAATTGAAACAGGTGGAGGATCACAATACAATAATGGACTTGTACACGTTGCATTAGATGGTACAGAATCAACAGGTTCAGATGCACAAGGTCAAACAAGTGGTACATTATATTGGAAGTTACCTGCTAATATTAGTGGAAACTATGCATATAAATGTACAGTACACAGTGCAATGGCAGGCACGATTGTTGTTAAACAGATGAGTGCAATTTAAGGAAGTAAGAATTAATGGCAACTATAAACGATAAATTCCAAGCCCAGAACGGATTTGAAAGTCCTAAGTTTTCAGTTGATACTAACGGAAAGATAACTACTGAAATACTTGATGTCAAAACAATTCTTCTAAATGGATCTCCGTTTGTTGCTTATGTTCCACCAGAAGACACTGAAGATGATGATACAGGTACGCAGGTATCAAATAGTTTTGAAAGTCTTGCTGTCACAGGCGGTATTTTTAAGGTAAACTATTTAGGTAATACAACACTTTCAGTTGTTAACGGTAGAGTAAGTATTGCAAGTCATGGCGCTGTTCCAGGTGCTATTGACAATGTAGAAATTGGATACAACACACCGTCACAGATCAAAGTACATACTATTGATATGGCGACGAATCCAGATAGTACAGCATCGACTATCAATATGAACGGTGCTTCAGTAAAAGGCGATGTAAATATTGCTGATAACGTGGTACTGATTAATCAGCCTACTGTAGGCACCCACGCAACAAGTAAAGGTTATGTAGACGCAACGGCAACTGCCCTTGCTGTAGCATTTGGAGCATAAAGAATGGCTAAGAAAAAGATTTATAATTACAAGTTTTACCCAGGAATAGGATTAAACGACAACACATATCCAAATGCTTGGGCACTACTTACACTGAATAAAACATTTATTCAAAAAGAAGTAACAGCATGGATTGCACAACAGGTAGCAGATAATGCATCAGGCTTCGAAGGTTATACCTACAGCGGTCCAAAATGTGAAAGAGATACAGGATATAACATTGATGCATGGGCACATGACTTAAGATATACAGGTAACGAAGAAACAACAAGAATTGCAAAAACATATTGGGAGCAAGATGTTGCTCAAGTTGACGGTGATAGACAAGCAGAAATTAAAGCAAAAGAATTTACACGTGATCTAATTATTAATCATGTGTTTACAAATAGCCCACAGACTCAACCTTATCAAGGTAATGTTGCACAAGTAACCAACGGTGTTAATGGAGAAAACGCGGCAGGCTCAGTAATACAAACACTATCAGGTATTGTTATTAATGTACTTACTACAGGAACAAGTGCATTACCTACATTCGAGCGTAAGGGACTAGGGCACGTAAGATTCCAAGGTAACTATGATGCTAGTGACTTGTTAATTGTTACAAATACAACTAAAACAGAGGTTATTTACAACTTTACAGATGCATTAAAAGGCGGTAAGGTTACAAGAGTCGACGATGTTACTCCAAGAGATTCAAGCGGATATGTTCCAAAATATGATTCTGTTAATTCAAACGAAAACTCAGATGATGACTTTCCAAAATATTTACAAACTACAGATGCTGTAACTATTCTAGATCTAGTACACAATACTTCTACACATGCAGAAACAGATGAATTACAGATCTTTATTGATTCACCAGAGCAAAGAACAAGACCATTTGATTTTGGTACAGACGCTATTGAACGTATGCGTATTGCACCTCCATTAAGTATGCTTGACGCTGACTTTGAGTACGGCCTACAGCCTACAAAATGGTCAGCAATTGGAATGATGCGTGGCTATCCAAGTGTGTACGAATTACCAGGTACAGAAACACAAGTATTAAGCGTTGTAACAGATGCTTCAGTTGGTACAAGTGGCATTGGTGCATCTAAAATTACAGTGACAACAATTGGTGCTCACGGCTTTGAAGCAGGTACACCTATTACAATCAAAGCGTTAGAAGACGCTGTAGTTGGCGCGGCAAGAGCTGAAGGGTCATTTATTATTGATTCAATTCCAACTACAACTACATTCACTTATTTTGCAAAAGCAAAAGTAGGAGTAAATAATGGTGATGTGCTTTCAACAACTTATACACAGCTAAGACAAGGTGCATTTTACACTGGCGCAAGTGTAGGACAGCCGTTGTTTTCAGTATTCAGTAATGGTACAAATGGTACAATGGTACTAAGTCTAGCGGCACAACAAAATGAAAATAGATTAGCATTCACTGGTGATGTACCAGAAATTGGTGCTCCAATTGTTAATGCGGCATTTCCGACAGGAACACAGGTAACAGCTATTGCAAGCACACCAGGTGGAACAGCTTTACCACTAAATTTAACAGCTGATATTGCACCTGGAAACACAGACATTCAAGTATCAAGTACAACAGGTATTGTAGTCGGTCAAGCGGCAGATAATGGTAGTGGAGACGCTATCTTTGTTAACAATATTGCTGGAACTACAATAAGTATGAGTGGTTCTTTCACAAGTGCAATTACAAGAAACACAGAAACCTATACAGGTGTAAGTGGAACAATTACAGCACCAGCAGGAACAAATGCAGAATTTACAATTTCAAGAACGGGAGTCAATTATGCAGTTGACGCAGTTTCGCAAGCAGGTTCAGGATATAAGGCAGGCGATAGATTATTAGTAACTGGAGATAATTTAGGTGGACAAACACCAGCTAATGATGCAATAGTATTAATTACAACAGTTAACGGTACAGGCGGAGTTACTGCGGCAAGTATAAGCGGCACAGCTCTAAGCGGAACCATTACATATACTGGACCAAGTGCTACATTAACACAAGATGGTGGAACAATTGGTTCAACTCAATTTGATATTGGTTACGAAAGCGGCGGATTTACAACAGTCTCTGCTCAGTCACCAAACGATTCAACTGGCTATGCAGTTGGCGATAGATTAAAAATTGAAGGTAGTCAACTACTTGGCGGTGTTGGACAAAACGGTAACCAAGCAAGTGGCGGTAACGATTTTATAGCTCGTGTTACAGGTGTTGGCGTTGGCGGAACTATTACAAGTGTTGTACCAGATACAGGATGGTCACAAGGTACACCTCCTAGTCAGGTTAGAAGTTACAGCTTTGGCGGTTCAAACTTAGCATTCACAGGCGGAACAGGTTCAGGATTTGAATTTGGTATAAATGTAACAGGAACAACTTATTCATTCCAAAGTTCAGGAACCCCAGGAACAGGATATACAACAGCAGATACTATTGTTTGTGCTGGTAACTTGATGGGAGGCGCAACTCCTGCCAATGATTTATATTTAAGAGTAGTTGCTGTTGACGGCGCAGGCGGAATTATAGATGTAAGAGTTGAAGGTTCAGACGAATCATCAGTACCAGTTGCATTTAATGGTGGTACATTTAACGCTAAGTCCCTTGTAGATTATGTTGGTAACGGGGCGACATTTAATATTACTAATGATGGTACAAACTATGGTGTAGTTGTAACAGCCAACGGAACAGACTATCATGTAGGACAAACATTTGTAGTTGCAGGTAATTTAATTGGAGGATCTACTCCAGCAAACGATTGTACCGTTACTATTGATAGTGTTGGTGGTACAGATGGTAGTATAGCAACCGCAAGTGCAACAGGTAGTGCACCAGCATTGCCTACAGTATTTACAGGACAGACAGGTACTAACCAAGCACATGCAGGAGCAAGCGGAACATTTGATATTACAAGAACATCAGGTACCTACAGTGTTGCAATTAACGCAAGTGGTAGTGGATATGAAATTGGAAACGTAATTACTGTACCAGGAAATACACTAGGCGGAGCAACACCAGCTAATGACGCAACAGTTGTTGTTACAGGAAAAGACGGCAGTGGCGGTTTAAACACAGTTACTATTACAGGTTCTGCTTTAGCAGGCGGCGGATTGAATTTAGTAAGTGGTGTCACATTGACAGACTTTACAACTCAAACAATAACTGCAAGTTCAAGTGTAAACTTTGAAGCATTATCAACTATTGAAATTACTTGGCCATATGCACATGGTATTGTTCCAGGCGATACATTTGTTGTTGATGTAAATTCAGATAGCGGAACAAACAATCATACACTAGCGGCAGGGTCTTTTATTGCAATTAATGTTCCAACAAGTAAAAAGATTAGATACAATACAAGAGCTCCAGGTGCTGTTAGTGAATTTGACGGCACATCAACAGAAGACAAAATCCAAGGTAACGTATATCTAAGACCAGACTCATTCTTTATTCATAGACCATATGATGGTGGTGTTCAGTTAGGAACAGGTGGCCCACAACACGGTGCTCAAGCAATTAGACAGAGTAAAAAGTATATTAGATATCAGTCAGGTAAAGGTATTATGTACACAACAGGTGCTCTTTTTGCTCCAAGTTACGACTTAAGAAGTGTAACAGCAGACGGCACAGGTATCGGTGCAATTATTACTATTGTAACTGATGATAATGATCACGGTGCTCAAGTTGGTGGTAAGATTAGACTTATCGGAGTTGAGACAGCAGGGTATAATGGTGAGTATGTTATTACACAAATTATTGATGAAAGAACATTAAAATGTCTATCAACTCGTAGATTAGGATCGCAAAATGCAATACTAGGATTTGCGGCACAGATGACAGTTGTTGGCTGGCATGGTGCAACAGTGCGTTCAGGTATCTTCGATGATCAAAACGGAATTTATTGGGAATATGATGGAACTAATATTGCTGTAGCACAGCGTACAAGTACAAAACAAATTGCAGGTACTGCGGCTGTAACTCCAGACAGTAACTTAGTATTAGGTAATAATACTAGATTCAGAGACCAACTTAAAGCAGGTGATAGAATTGTTATCAAAGGTATGACACATGTTGTTGCAAACGTAGATAGTCAAACACAGATTACTGTTACTCCTGACTTTAGAGGTGTAAACAGTATTGCATCATGTAAAGTAAACTTGATTACAGACAAGAAAGTTCTACAAGAAGAGTGGAACTTAGATAGAATGGACGGCACAGGCCAAAGTGGATACAATATGGATGTTAGATACATGCAGATGATTGGTATCCAGTACAGTTGGTATGGTGCTGGTTTTATTGACTGGATGGCACGTGGTGCTGATGGTAACTTTGTATTCTGTCATAGAATGCGTAACTCAAACGTAAACACAGAAGCGTTTATGAGATCAGGTAACTTACCTGTGCGTTATGAAGTTACAAACGAAGGCGCAATGGGAATGTTAAGTGAAGAAATAGATGCTACACAAACATTTATTCCATTAACAGAATCTAAGTTTTTCCCAGACAATGGAACAGTTTATATTGATAACGAAATTATAAGTTATACAACTATTGATCATACACTAAAAAGACTTACAAACTGTACAAGAGGAACTACACTACAAAACTTCCAAGCTGGTGCTACTAGACAGTACACAGCAAGCCCAGCAAGTGGACATGCTACACGTAGTGGTGTAATTTTAATTAGTAATACAATTACTCCGCTTATATCACACTGGGGTTCAGCGTTTATTACAGACGGTATGTTTGATGAAGATAGAGGTTACATTTTCTCTTACACAGAAACAGGACTTAACGTTAGTACAACTAGACAAACAGCATTCTTGCTACGTCTAGCACCGAGTGTTTCAAACGCTATTGTTGGAGACTTGGGCGATAGAGAACTGCTAAACAGAGCTCAGTTGCTTATGCAGGGTCTGGAGATTACTTCAGATGGTGTTGATCCTAACAACGCAAACGCTCCAATTACAGGAGGTATCGTTATTGAAGGTATCCTAAATCCACAAAACTATCCGCTTAACCCAAGTGATATTGGTTGGTCAGGATTAGCTGGATTAGCACAAGGAGGACAACCTAGTTTCGCACAGATTGCTTCAGGTGGTAGTGTTAACTGGAACTCAGGTGATACAGCAACATACAGTACAGCGGCAGTGATGTCACAAGTAACAACAACAGCTACTTTGATGCCATGGTGGTCATTTAGAACAAATAGAAACTATGGTTACTTTACAGCAGATAGTTGGGAAACAGCAAATCTATCCGTTGGTGATCAAATTAACACAAGTGGTGCTAACTACTTCCCACAAGGAACAACGGTACAAACTGTTATTGACCAAACCATTTATGGAAGATACTTGGTGTACTTCTCACAGAATCCAAATTCAAATTCAGGCAATGGAGCATCACAAGCATTCCAAAAAGGTGGTGATTTGAATAATTCAAGTTTTGCATTCTTCCTAAAGAA
>Ga0213859_10000043_pt1 | contig 52282 bp, 62 predicted proteins | sample PICome_2_FD_160133 | JGI IMG/M metagenome (GOLD analysis project Ga0213859, IMG submission 160133) | Coastal seawater microbial communities near Pivers Island, North Carolina, United States - PICO304 | ecosystem: Environmental > Aquatic > Marine > Coastal | place: USA: North Carolina...
ATGACTGAACAAGAAAGAAATGCATTGAATAAACTAACACAAGAACAAAGACAAACAATTGAAGACGCATTTAATTCACTTCCAGAATTTATGAGAACTGGAACATATAGAACTATGGAAGGAATTGAAGAGCAAATTGCGAGTGGTGCTAGCATCATTTTCTATATGTGTCCTGGAGAGCGTATTTTACATAAAGATGGCAAACCAGAATTTCAGTATATTCTTAAAAAAATGAAAGTAGGTGAAGATGACTGAAGAACAACAAGATATGTCAGACAAAACTTGGGAAGTGATGAATGATGTTGAACAAGCATTCAATCAGATTACTACATTTCAATTTCTTCTAGATCAATTACAAGATGCAGTAGATGACAATCACCCTCAAAAAATTATTGACACCACTGCTGCACTAAATGCTTTCTATATTCCCTATTGCAATAATTGGGATGATAAATTTAAGAAAGCTTGGAATGTCGTTGTAAGAGAACAATGATACCATCACTTTACATACAAGTATTTTTACTGTATACTTGACGTAGTAACCCAATACTCATGGAAAAAACAGAATTTCAAACTAATCTTGAAAAATTGAACGATGCAAAACTTGCAAGAGTTCGTGTGGGTTTTTCTTGGATCATTCATTTATTCACCATAGCCCCAATTGCATCTATTGTTTATAGTGCAAAGACAAACTATTGGGCTCCTACTCTTGCAGCAACTGGTGTGGCCGTAGTGACACTTCCAGTATCGATTTTTGATTATGGAATTACATTTGCAGTAGCACCACCAATCACTTCTGCAGTTCTTCTTCAAACCAAGGCACAAGAAAGGAGACGTAAACTTGGTATTGTTGGACCTGAAGAGGCAGACATCATTTTGAATGAACTTTCCTAAATATGTGAATATGATGGGTCAAAAGTCTAAAGTAAATTAATGTTAGAATCACATAGTATACGCCCCAACCTTTTAGGTGAGGTTTGGGGTTTTATATTAGGTATACTTACAATTTCAATACCACTTTTAATACTGTTATGAACGTTTTTACTGTCTACACAAAAATTGGATGTCCTTTTTGCACTAAAGTGAAATCGGCATTAGAACTTGCTGAACTTCAATATGTTGAACTTAAACTGGGAAGAGACTTTCAGAAGTTTGAGTTCTATGAAAAATTTGGAGAGGGTTCTACATTCCCTCAAGTGTCTGTGGATGACAAATCTATCGGTGGATGTGCAGAAACTGTTAAATATCTCAAGGAGAATAGATTGGTTTAATGTCAAAGGAATTTTACGAGGTTTTAGAACAAACCATAGATTATGCCTTTGATGGGAAGTACATGCTTAATATGTATGAATATCTTAAAAGTATTGGTGCTTCTAAGATCTTAGTAGAAGAATTCCAAATGAGTTGTACCGCATCTGAGATTAAGTCACTTATCATAGATCTTGAAGGTTATATAGAAGGGGGTGACGATGGTTTTCATAAACAACTAAGAGAGGGTTACGGGTACCTTGGAAAACCAGAAGCAAGGAAAATAAAAAATTATCTCTTATCTTTAATTGATGACGCAGAAAGGTATAAGAATGACAAAAGACCTGGAAGACGAAGAAAATTCTCTAAATAATACAAAGTCAGAATCCCCCAACATGAACAGGGGATTTGAACTTTTGCTTAGAAATAAAAAAAGGAGGGAATCGCCGAAGACTTTTCAAATAAAGTTTGGAAAGATGGTCTCCCTTCTTAGAAGAGAGTTCCATTTTTTCTTAGAAATACATTTTGATATAAGAAAAAAGGAGAGTTAAGATGTTAGCAGTCACACTTACTTTGTCCACAATCATTTCAATCATGTTCCTTATGGTTGGTGGAATTATTGGGTATCTTTTAAAGGAGTACGTAATTGAAAGAAACTCCACATTTATTCCAACACATCCAGAAATGTTTGATGAAAATGGGATGATCATTCCTGATGATGTCTTAGCCGTAAGATTTGAAAATACGGAAGATTTTGAATCTGAGGATTGACACTCTCAAATAAATATCCTAAACTGAAAAAAAGTATTCTCACGATGGCAACTAAATTACCTCCAAATCCCTTTGTTCATGAAATCCTTGATTTGATTTCTTCACAAAGGAGTAAAGCTAAAAAAATTGATGTGTTGAAAGAGTATAGATGTGATGCATTAACATCAATCCTCATCTGGAATTTTGACGAGACAGTTATTTCACTGATTCCTGAGGGTGAAGTACCTTATGAAAAGAATGATGTTCCTGTGGGAACTGATCACACATCTCTCCGTAAAGAGTGGAAGAATCTTTATCACTTTGTGAAGGGTGGTAATGATAGTCTTTCAAAAACTCGCAGAGAGTCCATGTTCATTCAGATTCTTGAGGGACTCCATCCTAATGAGGCTGATATTCTTTGTCTTGTAAAGGATAAGTCTCTTGGTAGTAAGTATAAAGTTACTAGAGAAGTTGTAGAACAGGCATACCCCGACATTCAGTGGGGAGGAAGGTCTTGAACGACAATATCAGAATTCTTCATCAGGATTGTGACCCTACAGTAGAAGATGATAAGGGTCTTCCATATAATGCATACATCGTAGAATATCTTCAGGATGGAATCACAAAGTTTGACATTACAATTTGTGATAAAGTTGTAGATCTTTTCGATTACTACTGGGACAATTATCGTAGTGACTTTATTGAAATGAGACAATCTCAAGGTAGGATCAATCCCAAACTCTGGGGTTATGAGAAAAAACCAGATAAGAAAAAGAAATGAGTAAAGGTTTTGATGTAAAACTTGAGGGTATAGATATGCATCCTGAAGATATTCAGGCGATTCTCAAGAAATATAAAAAGATTAAAAGGTATCAGAAGTCCAGTTTATTTGCTGTAAAAACAATGGACGGAACAGAGGATTATGTGTCTAAATTGGTTGAAGAGGGAGAAGAATTAGGGCAACTTGACTAAATATTATTGATGGTCTACAATAGACCTGTCGTTCATCCGAGTAATCGGACGCAAGTAAGTCGCGGAACGGACCGTTCATCTCATGAAATATCTTTTATTATTTTCATTGCTTTTATTACCTACATCTTCACTTGCAATGTCTTGTGATGACGTTAAGGAAGTATTTGCTGTTGTGAGAGAAGATCCGAACTTATCTAGCAAAGAAAAGACTCTCATTGCGATGGGTCTTTTTGCAAAGTATGGAAATTCCTGTATTTCAAGAGACGCAAACGACTAAAGGAACGGAAAACGGATCCTGCTTAGGCAGAGAAGGTTAACTTTCAATTCTTTTAGGAGTACTACAATGAATACACTTCAAATCATCAAAAAGCAGATCAACAAAGCATCTGCTCTTCACGATGCACAGATTAGTCACACTTCTTATCGTGGTGTTGATTATCAATGTAAGCACCAATCTGAGGAAACTCATGGTACTTTCTGTTATCGTGGTCGCACTTACAACAAGTGAACTTGTCACACTATAGATAATCTGGTATACTTGGGGGAGTTTACTCCCCCTTTTTTTATGGAGAAAGATAAACTCAAACTGATTGTAAGAAATTTAAGACTTCTTGTTGACGCTTTAGAATCAGAGGTGTACTCTGATCCAGAGTCATATATCACTCCAATGGAAGAAGAACTTCCACCACTTCCAGATTACGATGAGGTTTTTGAAGATGACGAATGATGATTGGAGGTACTCCGAAGAAAGACTCAAACTTCGTGAGGAGTGTCTTAAAATTTTGTTAAATAGATATGGTGGAGTAAAAATCGAAGAAGTTTCATATTCAACCCAAGACATTTATGAGTGTGTTGACACTTGGATCTCACAAGGAAACAAGATTAGTCATGGAATTGTTGCATACTTCAACGCGTATTTCAAAGATGAAAACAAAAAAAGCAATCAAATACATTCTTAAACATCCAGAACTTTTTACTGAAGGTGAATTAGTGTATGTTGAACTAGTAAAGAAAGCAAGAAAAGAAACTAAGTCAAAGAAGAAACATGAATCATGCGAAACTAATCTCAGTAACTCCTGAAGCTGAGCAACACATTGCATATTGTGCCCGTGTGTCCAACCCTAACAATCAGGACAATGAGAAATTTGCTGGACTTCTAAAATATTGTATCAAACATCAACACTGGAGTATCTTTGAACAAGCATTTATGACTCTGGAGATTGAAACCACTCGTGGTATTGCCGCACAGGTTTTAAGACACAGATCATTTACCTTTCAAGAGTTTAGTCAAAGGTATGCATCAACAGAACTTCTGACTAATGTTGAACTTCCTGAACTTCGTCGTCAGGATGATAAGAATCGTCAAAATTCAATTGACGATCTTGATCCTGAGGTTGTTGATAAACTCAATCGTCAGATGGTTACCTTGTTTAGTTCGGCAAATAGTTTATACAAACAAATGCTTGAATTGGGAGTTGCAAAGGAATGTGCAAGATTTGTCCTACCACTTGCTACGCCGACTAGAATGTATATGACTGGTTCAATCCGAAGTTGGATTCATTACATTGAACTTAGAGGTGCTAACGGAACACAAAAAGAACATATGGACATTGCATTGTCTTGTAAAAACTTATTCAAAGAACAGTTCCCTGTCATTTCAGAGGCTCTAGATTGGTAAATAAATATTAAGAAATTGAGGTATATTATGGCTTCATATCCAGTAGTGAATACCAAAACTGGTGAACAAAAAGAGGTTGTGATGAGTGTTCATGACTGGGATCAGTGGCGCTCAGATAACCCAGATTGGTCTAGAGATTACTCAGATCCATCAACCATGCCTGGAGTGGGTGAGGTTGGTGAGTGGTCTGATAAAATGATGAAAACACATCCAGGTTGGAATGATGTTCTCAAAAAAGCCTCTAAGGCTCCAGGTGCAACAGTAAAACCATTTAAATAGTATGCCAGCAAAGAAAAAGACAGGTGTAGGGACAACAAACCCAGTTCCATTCGGTATGAGTAATAGAGTTATGAAACGAAAAAAACCCATCAATCTTGATTATATTAAGAAGATTGAACCTATCACTGATAATCAAGAGATCTTCTTTGATAAGTATGATCAAGGACAACATCTTGTTGCATATGGATGTGCTGGTACAGGAAAGACCTTTATCACCCTCTACAATGCCCTTCTGGATGTTCTAGATCCAAAGACACCATACGAGAAGATCTACATCGTCAGGTCTCTTGTACCGACCAGAGAGATTGGTTTTCTTCCTGGTGATCATGAAGACAAATCATCTCTGTACCAGATTCCATATAAGAACATGGTGAAGTACATGTTCGAGATGCCAGATGATGCATCTTTTGAGATGTTGTATAACAATTTGAAAGCACAAGGGACTATCTCTTTTTGGTCTACTTCATTCATTCGTGGTACAACACTTGATAATGTCATTGTGATTGTTGATGAATTTCAGAATCTGAATTTCCATGAACTTGACTCAATGATTACTCGAATTGGTGAGAACTCAAAGATCATGTTCTGTGGTGATGCATCTCAGTCTGATTTGACAAAACAGAATGAGAGAAATGGTATCGCAGACTTCATGCGTATCTTGACTAACATGCCATCATTTGATACAATTGAATTTGCTGCAGAAGATATCTGCAGAAGTGGTCTTGTGAAAGAGTACATCATTGCAAAACTTGAACTCGATATGTAATGTTTAATCATCTTGAAATAGAATACCCATCTCTTGATAGACAAACAATTGATGGGGTTCGATATTATGACACTCCAGATGGACAAAAATTAGTATCCATTACATCCATCATCAGTCATTACAATCGTGAAATCTTCATGAAGTGGAGAAAGAGGGTTGGTAATGATGAGGCAAATAAGATCAGTAAACAATCAACAAGTCGTGGCACTGACATGCACACACTTGTTGAAAACTACATGATGAATAAAGATCTACCTACAGTACAACCACTGTCGGAGTTTTTGTTTAAACAAGCGAAGACTGATCTTGATCGGATAGATAATATACATGCAATTGAACAGGCACTCTTTAGTAGACAACTTGGAGTTGCTGGTACTGTTGATTGTATTGCTGAGTTTGATGGTGAACTTGCGGTTATTGATTTTAAAACAAGTAAGAAACCTAAACCAGAAAAGTGGATTCAACATTACTATGTTCAGTGTGCAGCATATGCATGTATGCTCTTCGAAATGACGGGGATCATTGTTAAAAAATTTGTCATTATTATGTCATGTGAAAATGGAGAAGTGGAAGTCTATGAACAGTATGATAAGAGAAAATATATCAATCTTCTCAAAGAATACATTACTGAATTCGTTGAATTCAAACTACAACAAAATGCCTAATTCCGAAGAGTTAAGTGTCGATCAATTAATTGAAAAAAAGTTCTATAACACAAGAACTTTTGCCGAGGAAATTGAAGGCATTGTCAAAGACAATATTGACATGAAGTACGTTGATGCGATAGTATATTTCTGTGAAAAGAATAGTATCGACATCGAATCTATTCCTAAATTAATTTCCAAACCTCTTAAAGAGAGGTTGAAAGCTGAGGCAATGGAATTGAATTTATTGAAACGTACATCTCATGCAAAACTCCCTATATGATACCTAAGGTGCAACCCTTTGATGTTTACAAGTCCTATCTCGGACTAAAAAACCATTTTACTAAAAGTAATTATGACTACCATCGTTATGGTGGTAAGTCACGAGCATCTATTCAATCTTTTTACAAACGTAAAGACCGTTTCTTTTTCGAAAAACTAAGTAGGCAAAAAGATGATACGGAAGTTATTGAATTCTTTGTATCTAATTTTGTTAGTTGTGACGATCCTCAGTCTCTTTGGATTGGGGAGATTGTTCGAAATGGAGAACAAAATTACACCAACTGGAAGAGACGCCTTCAATCTCTATCTTATACGTTCAAGACGGAAATAGAAAATGTCTTTAGTGATCAAGTCTTTGACTCTATGTTTGAAATTGAGGGATCAAAACATCCAAAGATTGTCAAAGAACATTTGACAAAAAATATATCTTTGGAGACAATGGTAATCCTGAATAAAATTTTGGGATTCAAAAATCACTTCGATAATAAATTGAGTGATCCTGTTTGGAAATTCTTATCAATGAGAATTGATAAGTATAATTCTTTTATACATATTGATGTATTCAAATTTAAATCAATCCTTAAGGAGGTTGTGATCAATGGAAAAACTTGATAATCTTTCTGTGCTTGAAGATCTTAAAAAGAGAAAGACTGAATTGGAAAAGCAAATTGACATCGGAAGAGAAACTTGGTTGAAACTTGTGGGTGCAATTGAAGTTCTTGCTCAAATTGAAGAATCTAAGACTGAAAAAACGGAAGAAGTTGTAGAGGAAAAAGAATCTGAAGGAGAAGAATGAGTTTTTTTCAGTCAGAAATAGTTCAGGATGAAATGAAAAGGATTTCTGAACTACAGGAAGAAATATACCAAAAGGTATTTTCTTTCGCATCAATGTCAAATGAAGACAAACTTGAACATGTCAAATTGTTAGAAGAACTGTTGAAAAAACAACAGGTCCTCTATACTCGTATGAATCTTTCTGATGATCCAGAGGCAAAGATCATGCGTGACAATATTATGAAGTCTGCAGTACAACTCGGATTTCCGCCGGATGTTGATCTGGGATATGTCTTTAGTAACATGGCCAACATCATTGAGAACATGAAAAGGACCATTGACAAGTCCCTCTGATCATTCTATATTATGGGGGTGGTGAGTCCCCCACCAAAACTCACCAACAGACCAAATACTAACTAATACGAGGTATACAAATGGGTTTTTCAGACCTTAAAAAACAATCTTCACTTGGTAATCTTACCGCCAAGTTGGTCAAGGAAGTAGAGAAGACCAACAGTAAGGGAGGTGGTACAGATGACCGTCTGTGGAAACCAGAACTCGATAAGACCGGTAATGGGTATGCTGTTATCCGTTTCCTTCCAGCACCCGATGGAGAGGATCTTCCTTGGGCTAAGATGTTCTCTCACGCCTTTCAAGGACCTGGTGGTTGGTACATTGAGAACTCTCTGACTACAATTGGTGGTAAAGATCCTATCGGTGAACTGAACCGTGAACTGTGGAACAGTGGTAGTGATGCAGACAAAGATATTGCTCGTAAACAGAAACGTAAACTTTCTTTTTATGCCAACATCTATGTTGTAAGTGATAAAACTAATCCTCAAAATGAGGGTAAGGTATTCCTTTACAAGTTTGGTAAGAAGATCTTTGACAAGATCATGGAAGCAATGCAACCAGAGTTCGATGATGAGACTCCAATCAATCCATTCGACTTCTGGGAAGGTGCAAACTTCAAACTGAAGATCCGTCAGGTTCAAGGTTATTGGAACTATGATAGTTCTGAGTTTGATCGTCCTGGTCCACTTCTGAATGATGATGATGCAATGGAATCTATTTGGAAGAAACAGTATTCTCTTGCTGCCATCACTGCCGCCGATCAGTTCAAGAGTTATGATGAACTGAAGAAACGTCTTGATTATGTTCTTGGAAACAAGTCCACACGTCGTTCACCAGTAGAGGAAGAAACCGAGTATGATAACTACGCAGCAACAGAACAAAAGTCTGTCACTGAAGAACAAGTCATGCAAAAACTCGAAGACTCCTACAAGTCCTCAAAGACAACTGCTGATTTCAACTCTCCTGATATTACTGACGGTAAAGGAGACACTGACGAAGAAGATCCAATGAGCTACTTCAGTCGTCTGGCAGACTCCTGATATAAAAACCGGCCTTTGATTACAAAAGGTCGGCAAAAAAATCTGGGGGAGAAATCCCCCTATTACTTTTTTTATTGATATAATCTAATATTTTCTCCCCTTACAACACTTTCGGAAACGTATTGAGAAGACCCTGGAGTGTATGGTAATAAGGCTTCAACATCATCAAGTACTACATTTAGGTAGAATGGCTTCAATAGGAATATATTTCTCTTATCATTCTCCCTTCTCTCTTCAAATTCTAAATTAGATACCGATGATACACTGGATCTGGTAACCATTTGATTCAGTCCAACATCAAAGAAAGTTACCGTATAATTCTCTGGAACTTCAAATCCTCTTGGAACTATTATATTATTCCTTGAGTCTACAACTTCGTTAGTTTCAAAAAATCTTGTAGCATTAATTTGTTCAGTTGATCCATACTTGTTTGTTAAGTAATTATCAAATGATTGTTGATCCATTGGCCATTCAGTTTCAAAATTAACAATATTATTAGATAGAAGAACAACCCAATCTAAGTTTTCATCACCATATACTTCAAAGGCCACATTATCTGGTCTATCATCACCAATTACTTTATACTTTTCAAAAAAAGTTAGATCCGAGAAGATGTCTTCTCTGAGTTTTACTCTTTTGAAGAGATTTTTTACTAGTGTGTAATCTGAGATATGTTGTCCTTCACTTGTTCTATTGACATAATCAAAATTAGGGACATACCTGAAGTATTTTTTAGCCATTAGAAACCAGTTCCTTTAGAAGTTAATTGATCTTTTTGATAAATTGGCTCAAGTTCAGAAAATTGCATTTGAACAGTGTATTGAGTCATAGACCCAGTTTTATATGTCATGTAAACATTGGAAGGTGTATAATTTACACTGAAATTTGTTAATGCACATGGTTTAATTTGATTCATATATGGATGTGGTTCTCCAGACTTTCCTTCTTGATCTGTCGCATTATATATGTACTCTAGTTTGAATATATCTGGAGTATATAAAAATAAGTTTGATGTTGATGTTGCTGGTGCCATACCAGTTTTAAAAACTCTTATAATTTTTTTAATTGTTTTTGCTTCATCATCATTTCTAGGAGTAAATGTAAAATTGAAACTGAAAGTCCTTAATCTAGGTCCATTAAAAAGAAGTTCTAAGTTTGGATTTAGAACCTGACCTGTAGCTCTTGATAAAATATTAGCACCTACAGCCTGACCAGCAAAATATGCTGCGACGGCATATTTTGTTCCGGGATCCTTTAAAAAATCATCAGCAACATTACCAACTCCAGTGAACACATTTTTTAATGCGTCAATAAAACCATTAAAACCTCCAGAATTGGATATATCATAAATACCTCCTAGCGCCACATTACCCAATCTACTTTGAATTTCATTTAATCTATCTCCACCCCAATCAACGCTATTTGATTCCGACAATTGGGGTTGCATAGGAAGAAATATTCTCTCTAAAGCAGAACCCAACCTTCTCTTAGAGTCTCCACCAGTCAATAGTGGATTTATTCTTCCATTTTCGATCGAAGCTCTTGGTCTATATTTGAATCTTTGTATTTTTATATAATCATATCCAAATCTACTAAGGTCGTATTCTGGATATTTAAGTAATTCAGTGGTATCATTACCTCTCTCTGCAGTATTATCAATCGAAGGTGATGCATCCGTAGTAGATGTATCCGTAGTAGATGTATTAGTTTGAGCCACTGGGGTTACACTATCAGGATCTTCAGTTTGCTCCTCCTCCCCCGTTATTCGCTCTGTTGTCTTTTCTCCCTCACTATTAACTTCTGTTCCATCAGTAGGGTCTTTAATTCCCGGAATATTTTTGACAACAAATTGCCTTCTATTATCTTCACTTGAATTACTGTTTAATACTGCTGCTCTATCATTATTAAACAACCCAATACCTTTAGTATTAAATAATTTTTCGAATTCTTTTTGAGTTAATACTGGTTTATTTTGATTTCTTTGGACGTTATTATATCTTCTCAAAAACCCAGAAGAATCTTGAATTTTCCAATTTTTTCCAGTTGATATTGCAAGTAAATCACCCTTAACTCCAAGAAAATTTGCAGATCTTACTTCAATTTGACCCGTATTAATGTCTGTATACTCATCTACAGGTAGACCGTTAAATATTCTTCTAGTCCTTATTTCCGACATTATACTATCAGACTTTTAGTTATTTATTGTAAAATTTTGATATGGAATTGATCTTAGTGTTTTTAATTCCAAATCATTTACAGGATGTAAATATCCAATGACTTCTTCCCAAGTATAATTTCTAAAATTTCCCCAATGATAGTTTAATCCTCTAAATCCCCATCTAAAAATACCTACACATGCGATGAGAGGAAATTGGTCATATTCAACTCTAGGAGTTGATGCTTTGTATATAAATGTATAATAATTACCGGGATCTGGAATCACAACCTGATCTCTAAGGATAGATATAATTTCAAACATCATATCATCTGGATCAGAGAGAGATATGATACGATTTACATCTTTTTCAGTAAATCTATTATCAACTTTCTTCTTTTTCTCTTTTCCATCAATTTTTTCCTGTTTTTCACTTAAAAAATCACTACCTTCAAGCAGATCATCTTCGTCCATTACTTTCTCCTACGTTTTCTGGGAGTTGAAATACCAAGATCATGTTCTGTTAGAACTTTAAATTCAATACCATTGTCTTTAGCAAAGTTTTCACCTGCCTGCCATTTTGCTTGATTTACTGCATATGTTTTACACTCATTGATGTAACTTTTAGTCACTCTTGATGGTTTTTTGGGTTCAACACACTGTTTGGCAGGTTTGATTTCAATTATATATCTACAAATTCTACCATCCTGATGTCTGATTTGAACAATACCATCAGGATAGTATCTATGAACTCTATTATCTACTGGGCTAATATAAGGTATTGAAAATTCTTCAGAAGCATACTTCAATACAGCATCATTTCGATCACACCACTTCAAGAAATGAAGTTCCCAACTACTTCTATAAACAATATTATTGGCATCACCCATATATTTTTGAGGATTCTGTGGATGAAATCTACCTTGATGATACTTTGAATCCCTAGGCATCAGTTATACATAGTATTACAATCATAGAAATATTTAGATGGCTGGTCCACGCCCCAATAAAATAAGGACTTCAGACCTCAAGACACGAATTCTTAATCTTGCGCAGACAACTGTTTATCAGGTGAAACTTCAACCACCTGTTGATGTTATAAGTTATCTTAATACTAGGGAAAATTTTAATTATTCTTCTTCGGGTGAGGATGTTGAACTTAGATGTTTAAGAACTTCTCTTCCTGGTGTAAATTTATTTACACATGATGTAACTAATGATTTTCCTGGTATGTCAGAAAAGATGGCATATAGAAAGGATTTTAATAACACTATAGACTTTGAGTTTATGGTAAACACAAAATATGATGTTATTTCGATGTTTGATGGTTGGATAGATTTTATTGCAGGTCAAGATACTAATGATGAACTGGATTATCTTCGTCCAGCAGTCAGTTACAGAATGAATTATCCAGAAAAATATAAAACTGATGTTTATGTAACAAAATTTGAAAAGGATAGTGAGGTAGAATTTAATAGTAATAGTTTAGAATATACATTTGTAGGAGCATTTCCATTGTCTATATCACCAGTTGAAATTGGTTATTCTGAAGGTGGGATACTTAAATATAATGTATCCATGTCATATACTAGATATGTGAAAAAACGTTTATCACGTTAACATGCCAGATAAATAATTCTACTTATAATGATTTTTAATCATGCCTTTGCCCAAAATTGCAACACCTGAATATGAACTGGTGTTACCTTCAACGGAGAAAGCAGTAAAGTATAGACCTTTTCTTGTCAAAGAAGAGAAACTGCTTTTACTTGCATTAGAGAGTGAAGATAGTAAACAAATTACTCAAGCAATTAAATCTGTCCTTAAGTCTTGTATTCTTACAAGAAATGTGAAGGTTGAAAAACTCCCCACCTTTGATATTGAATTTTTATTCTTGAATATTAGGGCAAGGTCTGTAGGTGAAGAAGTTGAGGTTATGATTGTTGCTCCTGATGATGGAGAGACTCAAATTAAAGTTACAATTGACCTTGAAGATATTAAAGTAGAAAAGTCTGAAGACCATCAAAAGACAATAAAACTTGATGATACACTCTTTATGGATATGAAATATCCTTCACTTGAACAGTTTATCTTAAATAACTTTGATATCAATTCTGAAACTGATGTTGATGAATCCTTTGAACTCATTGCTTCCTGTATTGATAAAATCTATAATGAAGAGGAAGTTTGGGATACTGGTGATGTGAGTAAGAAAGAAGTAGTTGACTTCTTAAACCAAATGAACTCCTCACAGTTTAAGGATATTGAAAGGTTTTTTGAGACTATGCCTAAACTGTCTCATACCATTGAAGTTACAAATCCTGTCACAAAGGTGAAGAGTAGTGTCGTTTTGGAGGGTTTATCCAGTTTTTTCGTATAGGCATGATCCATATGGATCTTGAGAGTTATTTTAAATTAAATTTTGCACTTATGCAATATCACAAATACTCTCTGACTGAAATTGAAAATATGATTCCTTTTGAAAGAGACATTTATGTTGCTTTATTACAACAACATTTAGAAGAAGAAGAAGAAAAACAAAAGGCACGACAAAATGGCTAGAGATCCCAAAAAACTGAGACAAGCTTATGAATATAAGCTAGGGAAGGATCTTGTCAAGAATTTAAGTGATACTCAAATTTCTGAGTTGTCAAAATACTATAACTCACTAACACCAGCTCAACAAAGTGAAGTTGATAGTGAAACTGTTATGGGTAAAGGAGAATTTTTAAATACTGCCAGATCAATGGCAGATCCACTCAAATACCCTAGTAATCAGTCAGTACTTCCTGTTCAGAAAAATAAAAATGAGGATTTGAGTAAAGTTGATGAAACGGAGAGTAAAAAAACTACTCCAAAAAAGACAAAAAAGAAAATAGACCCTCTTGATGAACTTTTAAAGGATATAAGGTCTGAAAAAGAAGATACAACAAGTTCATCAAAACTTGCAAAAAGAATTATTGAGAAATCCCAACCAATTCAAAAAACAAAAGCTCAAAAGTTTGAAGCTGATCCAGAAGCAGCAAAAGTATTGGGTATAGATCCATTTGATCTAACAGAAGATGAATATAAAACTCTTCTGAAAGAGAGAATGATTAAAGACAGAATGGGTCAGAAGACTGATTCTGGAGTTTCAAAAATTATTTCGAATGAATTTAAGAGAGTCAAGAAAGGAACTCCAATTCAAAAGAGTGATAAGGTATATAAATCAACCATAACCCCTCAAAAACTTCTTCCTGGAACTAAAGTTTCAAAAGTAAAGGATAAAAAACAAGATACTGAAGAGGTTTCAGAATCTGTAGATAATATGAATGAAACCCTTGAGGGTATTGATAGTGTATTGAAGGATATTCTTGGACAAGATAAAAAGGAGGACGAAAGGGAAAAGAGGGAAGCAGAAAAGGCACAACAATCTTCAGAAGAAAAGAAATCTGAAGAAGATAGTAAGAAAAAGGTAACAAAATCTTTAAGTAATTTCAAGGCTCCAAAAATTCCATTTTTAGATAGAGTAAAGGACTTCTTTAAAAATATTCTTATTGGTGGTGCAGTACTAAAACTTATTAAATGGATTCAGGATCCAAAAAATCAACAAACAATTGATAATATAACTAATTTTATCACAAACAATCTTGATAAGATTTTACTTGGTATTGCTGCTATTGTTGGAATTGGGATTGGTGGTAAAATACTTGGATTTTTGGGACTTCTTTCACCACTAATTGGTGGATTAGTGGGATTGTTGAAAGGTTTATTGGGAGGTATTGTTGCATTGTTGGCAAAAATTGGAGGTGCTGCCATTGCAGGATTAGCTTCACCTGTTGGGTTAGGTATATTAGCTATAGGTGGAACACTTTTAGCAATGAAGGGTGCATATGATTTGACTAGAAATTATATTACTGGAGGTGCAGACTTTACTGCAGCTCATGATATTCTAGATCAAAAACTTATTGATGCTGGGATGACGGTTAAAGGTGAAGTATTGACTGGAAATCAACAACAAAGACGAGCAGGAAGGGGAAAAGGTACAAGAAATCCAGAACAAGAAAAATTATTTCAAGAAGTTCAAAAAGAAAGAAAGAAACTTAAAAAACTTAAAGAAGATAGAGATAAGAGGAAGGATGAAATAGAAAAACAGAAAAAGAAAGATAAAGAAGCATTATTGAGTGATGAAAGATATTATAGTGAAAGAAAACAAAATTTAAGAGGAGGGGGAAGTAAAACTGTAAGAAGTCTGAATGAAGATGGTAGGAAGAAAAGGGATGAGTTAGAGAAAAAAGCTAAAGAAGATAAATTACGGGAGAATTTACTTGCAAGAATGGCAACAGTAGACTTCAGAAATGAACCACTTGCTCAGAAAATGGAAGAGTTGGGATTAAATGAATCTCAAAAACAATATGCGAGGTGGTTATCGCTTACTTATGGAGAAAAGGGTGTCTCAGAAGACATGATGAAAGATACTAATAATATTCAAAAATTTGAAAAAGATTCTGGAATATCCTTAAGTTCAACACCACCAACCATAAGTGAACCTCAAACTCCATTAATACCTGAAGATAAAAGTTCTGATGGCAAAACTCCTACTCCTGCAGAATTGACCGAGTCAAATGAAGGAACAGGCAATGTACCTTCAACACCACCAACTCAAGATAATATGACTTTTGAGTTGGATGTTGATAGCACAAGATTTGCATTGCCTGAAAAGACAAAACCAATCGATCCACCTAAACCTGGAACTCCTGACCTTTCATTCTTACCCCTAAGTATGAGGAAGAAAAATCAAGCATTAACTTCAGGTTCACAGGCAGGACAAAAGACACTTACAGGGTTTTCATCTGAAGACTCAAATAATCTTTCTATAGCATCAGTTAGATCTGTATACAACTCGATAGCATAATGGCATTACCAATTCTAGCAAGTTCTATCGCAAAAGGGGTAATTGGTTCTTCTAAGAAGAAGAAACCTGTTGATGCAAAAAAGAATGCTCTTGCCATAGTAAAAAGTAATGATGAGAACAAGAAAAGGGATAAAACCCCTAAGAAGTCTTCAAACATTGTTAAAGTAAAATCATCTAATATATCTTTTAAGAAGGTTAATAAACCAAATATAAAGAAACCTAATACTTCAAGTGAAAAACTTAATAATACATTATTATCTTTCCAGAAAGGTCTTAGTGCAGTTGGAAAGACACTCAACGGTATACTCAAACAGAGAGTAAAGGGAGAAAAGGAAAAGAATGAAAGAAAAAGAAAGTTAGGTTTAAGACTCAAGGAATTTGGGTTTGAAAAAATTGGTGGTGCAATTAATTTAAGTAAAAATTTAATTAATAAAATTCCTTTTATTGATACCATAAAAAACTTTTTTACCAATATATTGATAGGTGGAATAGTTGTATGGTTAACTAAAAATATTGAAAAGGTTGTTGAAGAAATTGAAAAATTTGTAAAAAAAGTTGAAGGTGTATTTGAAAAATTAAATAAATTTCTATTCAAACCAATCTTTGAAGCTGGAAAGTTTTTAGTTGATGTCACCTGGCCTATTATTGATGGCATTTTGAAGTCTCCTCCAGTTGATGCAGCAGTTGAAGAAATTAAAAAAATAATCGGTAATATTGAAAAGTTTATACCTGGATTAGAAAGTATTAAATCAGAATTTGAAAAACTAAAGGGTAAATTGCCAGGAGGTGGTGATTCAAGTGGTGGCTCACAACAATATGACACTTCATCTGGTGGATTACTTGCATCTGGAGGAGTACAACAGGGTGAGAAAGCAAAAGAACAAGTATCTAAAGCTGGATTCGATCAATCTGAATTTATTTTATTCAGAGATGTTGTAGCAAAAATTGAGTCAGGAGGAAAATACGATATTCAAGGTGGATCTGGTAATGCTTATGCTGGTAGATATCAAATGGGTGCAGCTGCTCGTAAAGATGCCGCAAGATTTTTAGGTGAAACCTATGAAGGTGACACAGAAGCAGCAAGAAAAAAGTTTAGAGAAGATCCTCAAATGCAGGAAAGATATTTTGCTGCATATACAAGAGCAAATCATGAAACCTTGATGAGACTTAGTTCTGAATACAGAGGATTATCGAAGGATGGAAAACTTCAAGTTCTTGGATATGCACATAATGCAGGTGCGGGTAATGCCGTAGATTGGTTGAAATCTGGAAGGTCAGAAAGTTTTAGAGATGGATTTAACACAAGATCTGACAAGTATTCAACCTCTATAAGGAAAGCACAAGAAAGAAGAAGAAGTGTACCTCCTTCAGAACAACCAAGAGGTGTTCCAGGAGTTATACCTCTTCAATCTAAATTACCAGCATTACCTCCTACCGGAACCGGTTCTTATGCAGCAGCACAACAATATGGGGCACCTAGAGATGGTGGTAATAGAAGACATGCAGGTCAAGATTTTGATGCCGGACCTAATGGAACATTCTATTCAAGAATTGGTGGAGAAGTAATATACTCTGGTAATGCTGGTGGTGGTTATGGTAATGTTGTTGATGTTTACAATAAAGAACTTGGATATACTGAAAGAGTTGCAGAGGGTGATGTAAATTTAGTAAGAAAGGGTGAGATGATAAGTCCTGGAAGGGCATTACAGAGAGGAACTCGACAGACTGGTGTATTCCACTATGAAATAAGAAAGGGTAAAGCAGGAGCTTCTGGTAGCTTTCAAGGAACTGTAAATCCTGTAAAATTCCTGCAAGATTTAGATAAGATGATAATGCAAAGACAAGAACAGGAGCAAAGTAAACCACCTTCTGAGAACCCTCCGGGAGTACAACCTACATCAAGTCAACCAAATGTGAGTAGAAGTGCATCATATGACAAGACAAGAACTGTCGCAATTGCAATCGATACTGGTAGTGATGGAGGAGGAACAGCAGTTTCGGGCGGTGGCATGAATGCATCTAATTTCCAATCAGCACTCACCACCGCAAATACATACTATAGAGCATCAGTAATAAGAGACCAATACTCAACATGACCTTACAAAACGCCACATCTGGTCCTGGAAATTTAAAGAGTTTTAAAGTCTCTTCAAATAAGAATGGTAAAGACTTAGACCTTTCTGCAGGTGTAGTGGACTATAGATATTATGAAAATATAATGTCTAATTATATTACTGCAAGTGCAACTGTCATTGAAACTGGTAATACAACTAATGATGTTATCAATGCAATTGATGGATTACCTTTAAGGGGTGGTGAGAAGATTGATGTAGTTGTTGAGGATGTGCAAGGAAATCAAATTGTTGTTCCTGAAGGTCTTTATATTAGTAGAGTTAGAAATGCAGATCCTTCATCTCTACAAGAACTTTATCAAATTGATTTGGCATCAAAAGAATATTTTCTGAATGAACACTCAAGAGTGGTGAAAAGATATGAGGGGAACATATCTGGTAATATAGAAGAGATACTTAATGATGTATTGAAGTCAACAGGTAAAATTGAAATTGATCCAACTGGCAATTCCTATAATTTTATGGGCAATACCAGAAAACCATTTTACATTTGTACTTGGTTGGCATCTAGATCTATCCCACCCTCCACAGGAAAAAACAGTGGTCCTGGTGGATTTTTATTTTTCCAAACAAGAGATGGATTACACTTTAAATCAATTGATAACTTATTCTCAAAGAAACCCTTCAAAAGATTTATAATGAATGATACTGGATTACCAGTTGCAGGATATGATGGTAATATCAGAAGTTATTCGATTCAAAGTGATATTGATATGAATCTGAATCAAACGATCGGTGCTTATAATAATAGGACGGTATTTTTTGATTACTTTAATATGTGTTATAAAGAGATTGAATTTTCAATTGAAAACGCAAGTGATAGTATAACATCTGCAGGTAGACACTATATTAATGTGAATGATGAATTTATTAAGAAACCAACCCGTCATCTTTATTACATAAAGGATATTGGAACAAATCCTCAGGGAACAGGTAATCAACAATTAGATAACTGGAAGAGTGATCCTACAAGACAAAATTTTGATTCCGAACAAGTATTAGTTCAATCAATTATGAGATATAATCAATTATTCACAGTTCAAACTAATGTAGTCATTGATGGTGATTTTTCAATTAGGGCTGGGGACATTATAGAATGTGACTTCCCCGAACTTGAAGCCAATGTGAATAAGGGAAAAAATCCACAGTCAGGGGGTATATATATGGTAGGAAGTGTATGTCACAAAGTTACACCAAGAGAAACTTTTACAAGTCTAGGACTTATAAGAGATTCATTTGGTAAAAAGACGGGGATTGCAAATTAATGATCGATCAATCACTAGTAAAAAGCCATTTCGTTGGTAGAGAATATGTCTGGTGGGTTGGTCAAATCGCCTGTGAGGATTGTTGGAGAGACAATATACCAGGTCGTCCAGTAGATAATAACAGTGGTATCCGTGGATTTGGTGAGAGATATAGAGTTGCAATTATGGGGTATCAACCCTATGATTTGAATGAAGTATCTGATGATGAATTGACATGGGCATATGTAAAATATCCAGTCACTGCTGGTAGTGGTGGTAGGTCATCCTTTCAATCTGCAAATATCGCTCAGGGTGATTTTGTATATGGATTCTTTTTGGATGGTGAGGATGCACAGATACCTATTATCGATGGAATACTTGGTCGAAATCAATATCAAGGTGTATTAAAGAATAAACCTGAAACTGTTAGATTTGTAGAATACAGTGGATTTAATCCTGATGACCTTGTACCTTATTTTGCACAAAAGACTGAGAAGGGTGGTGGTGATACCGTATCCCCAAGAGAAACTGAAGGTAACGGGGGTAAACAAAAAATTGCATCTTCTGTAGGTGGTAATACAAATAACGAAACGGTTGATGAATCTGTAAATGGTTCTAATAGTCAGAAAGAACTCGCATCTCAAATAGCTTCAGAGGAACAGGACCAACCACTCGCACAGTCAGAGGATTGTGAACCTATACCTCTTGGTAGAATACAAAAAGAAATTCAAAATACGATTACTGAAATTCAGAAAATTCAGAAATCAATTTATACCTATAATAGAGCAGCAACTAACCAAATATCTGATATCCAAGAAGAAATCAATAAGAGAATTAATAAGGCGACAAAGTTTGTTGCATCAGGTATCAAATGGATATTCACACAAATCCAAAAATATGTTATCAATACTGTAAATACAGAACTGAAGAAGACTTACTACTTTCTCTTTCCAAATGACAGACCAGTCCTTAAAGAATCAGTTGAAACTATCAATGATTTGATTGCATGTTTGTTTAGAAAATTTATCGGTCAACTTATTGGACAAATAGGAAGTTTCTTAAAAGATGCATCAAAGAAGATTGTAAATACCGCACAATGTGTTGTAGAAAATCTTATCGGCAATACTCTGGGTAAGATTATTAAAGAAGTTCGGGATACTCTTAATCAACAATTAGATTCAATAACTTCTTTGATTGGTCAAGCAACATCCATTGTAGATAATATCCTTGGTATCATCACAGATGTTTTATCATTCTTATCTTGTGAAGAGACACCAGAGTGTTCTTCTGTAAATCAATGGAATATTCTTTCTGGTGCAAGTCAAGTTTCAAAATCAGACTTCGAAAGTATTATTGGTCAGTCAAAGAATTTTGCAAAATCATTTGAAACTTCATTACAGAATGCACAAGTTGGAGCAGAAGGATTATTGACCAATGATTTTAGTGATGTGTTCAATGTTGACAGTTGCAATATTGGTCCATTACTATGTGGTCCTCCTATTGCAGAATTCTTTGGTGTAGGCTCAAGTGCAGTTGGTAATCTGGTGATTGGTTCTGCAGGTGAAGTTATAGGTATTGATATGATAAGTTTTGGTTTTGGATATGACATCTCAAAATCATATGCAAGAGTGAGAGATAATTGTGGAAGAGGAAAAGGTGCAGTTATAAGACCTGTAGTTGAACAAGTCGAGATTGTATCTGAAACTGATCCACAACCAACTACAACTCTCCCTACATCAGTAGACCCTTCTGGTAGTTTACCTCCAGGAACGATTACAAATGGAGTTACTGGTATTGAAGTAATTGAACCAGGAACCGGTTATCTTTCCTCTCCAGACGGTAGTAGAGGGGGTAATGAATACACTTGGGCAGATAATGTAGATACTATTGTAAAACGTTCAAATGGTGATTATGAAACACCACTTCCTCCAGGTAATATTACAAATGTACTTCCTGGAGATGAAGTTATCATACCTCCAGGAACAAGTGTGGTAACTGAACCAATTGCAAGTGGTGAAGGTGGTGGAGAAACGATACTTGGTGGAAATACTGTTATTATTACAAGTCCTGGTATTTTCACATCACCTAAACCTAACTTTGAAGATATTGAAAAGGCTTATCCAACACTATCCACAGGTTCTTATCCTGTAATTACATTCCTTTGTGATGTAAATATAGTTGAAAGTGGAATTAATTACTCACCTGGCGACAAACTCGTGATTGAACCAGACATTGGTGCAATTGCAGAACCTAAGTTTGATAGTCAAGGTAGGTTGACTTCCATTAAGATTACTGAAAGTGGAGAAGGATTTACTGAATATCCAAGATTGTTTATTCAATCTGAAACTGGATATAATGCTGTATTAAGACCAAAACTTTGTATAGATAGAATTGGTGATGATAAACTCAAGGAACCAGAATTCCAAGATAAGGTTATAAGTGTAATTGATTGTGTAGGTAAAGTTTAATGGCAGAATTAAAAAATTATCATACAATTAGGTATGGTACTGGTGAAGGTGAATTAAAGTTTGGTCACCTAACTCAAGACAATGTCAAATCTGCAGTTTTGTTGAGAAATGGTGCATCTACTAATCATTATGTAACATTGGATGCTACGGGTGGAGATCATAGAAAACATGGAACAATATGTAGATCACCCGGTTCTTTTCAAGTAAGAGCCGGAGATAATGTAGGGGAAGATATACCTGGTGTTTATGTAGAGGCTGTCAGTGGAGACCTTGTATTAAGAGCACCAAGTGGAAGAGTGAGAATTGAAGGAATTAATGTAGATATTATTGCATCTGGAGGAGATGGTAAAAATGGTGTGGTAAATATAAATGGTAACGAAAAAGTTATTGTAAAGGCACAAACTATAGACATATCATCCAAAGTTTCTACTAAGATATTTTCTGAGAAAACTGTAGAAATAATTGGAAAAGGAATTTTGAATTGTTATGGTGGTCTGATAGAATTTGCAGATGGCGCAACTAGTGTTAAGGGGTCAAAATTATTTTCAACTTGGGAGCAAAGATTTAAATGAAAGTACCTGATTTAAATGTAGGGAAGAGATTATTTTGTGGACATGGTAAACCCACATGTTTAGGGTTGGGACCTACTGAAATTCGTGGTTCTTCTTTCATACAGGGTCCAACAGTCATGGGAGTTCCTCCTTTCCCCTTTCCTTATGCAAATTTAATGGTTGGTCCAGTCCTTAATACGGATCTATTAACACCGCCAAAAATTCCTGGTGCACTTGCAACGTTTCCGGGTGGTGGAGGAGGAAATAGTTCTCCTTATTCTGCCACTATATTTGGTTCACCAGGTGGTTTGGCAAATTTTGGTAACTTAGACACCACCGGACATATTGTTGCAGGTTTAAGTCTTAATGCTCAAGGTGATGTATATTGTTATGATGCATTTGGTCCTACTCCAAGATTACATGTTCTTTCTAAAAAGAAAGATTTACCTTTCGATATGCCACATCCAAACAAAAAAGGATGGAGACTTCGTCATGTTTGTATAGAAGGACCAGAAATTGCAGTTTATTGTAGAGGTAAAGTTCCTGAGGATGGTATTATCAATCTTCCATCATTCTGGGACGGACTTGTAAATACAGAAGACATGTCTATCAGTTTAACTCCTATTGGCAGTTGGCAAGAATTGTTTGTTAAGGAGATAAGATGGGGAAAACAGATAGTTGTAAGAAACAATGCAGGTGGTGCTATATGTGCAGACTATTATATTGTTGCACGTAGACTTGATGATGATCTTATTGTAGAATATGAAGGAGAATCTCATGAAGATTATCCTGGAGGAAACGAAGGATACTCATTCAACTTTGAGCACAATTATGTTGAAGGTTTAATTCGAGAGATGGTCAATCAAAAAGTAGAAAAAATTGAGGAAGAAAATTAATGGCAGATCCAGGATTTGTAGGAGTACCAGTACCAGAAGGAGAACCCGATTGTACAGATAGATTAGTATTTGGACAACCATCAACTTTACTTTCCTATATTGGAAAGTTGGATAATGGTTATACCGAAGATGACTATCCAGATGATGCTTGTCCTCAGAGATATCATAGTACTGCTCAAATTGATACTTTTCAGGTAAATACAGCATTAAATCTTGTTGGTTCAGCCACTCTTACTGGAGTAACGGCAACATTTAGTGGTTTAGTAAGTGCTGGATCATTTAGTGCAAACTCAAAGACATTTAATATCTCACACCCATCACCCGGCAAAGAAGGTCTTCGGTTGGTGCATGGATGTCTTGAAGGACCAGAACATGGAGTTTATTTCAGAGGTAGAGTTAAAAATGTGACAGAAATTGATCTACCAATTTACTGGAAAGATCTTGTAGATATTGACTCAATTACAGTAATTCTCACTCCTATCGGATCACGTCAAAATGTGTTTATAAAACGTTGGGATGATCAGAAGGTTTATCTTCAATCGGATGGTTTACCAATTGATTGTTTCTATCAAGTCTATGGGACGAGAAAAGACATTGATACACTCGAAGTTGTGCAGGAAGAATAACTGGCACAAACCCCCTTGACCTGACCCCAAATATCGGTTATAATATAAAGGTACACAGGAGTTCAATGTACAAAGAACACAAAGATCCCGAAGACGCTTTTCTGACCCGTGTGGTTGTTGACACTTGCCTTCGTAAGTTTTATCTTTACTCAAGTGCAGGCGAAAAGAGGGAAGTGGATTGTGATGACATTGATCAATTTATGAATGTCTTGGATGTTGTGAGGAAACTTGTAAATGAAGACTGTGTATTCTATGCTGAACCTTTGACTAAATCATGATTCGTCATTCTCCCAACCTGTATAAAGAAGTAGTAAAGTTTTACGAGTATGAGAAAAGAGACCAGAGAATCTATGGAAATGTTATTCTCAGCAAAATGGAATATTCCAATGGCAGCAAAGAATGCAAATCTGACAAATAAAGAGATGAAGATTACATTCAATGAGTACTGTCGTTTGAATCCACCAACTTATCAGGAAGACTCCTGATTTTTTGGGAGCGTGGCGGAATCGGTAGACGCACCAGACTTAAAATCTGTTGACCATTGTGGTCGTGGGGGTTCAAGTCCCCCCGCTCCTATTTGAATTGAGTGTTTATATTATTCGTTGTTAGAATACAAACCTAATACGAAAACATACATGCCCCTAACACCAACCAAATACGATAAAATATATGTCAAATCAAGAAACCCATACAAGATACCCGAACCAAACATATATAATGAAGAGAAAGAAGTACAACTTAGATTGTATTTCCGATGTGAAAGCAGTCATTACACAAAACACATGAAGGTAAATTTCTGGTTCTCTAATGAAATGGAAGAATGGAGATGGACTCTCACATCTGATCAAAATCCTAAGATTATGGAGAGTGGAAACAGTGAAGAACTTCGTGATGCTATGAATGATGTCGCAACTACAGTAGAGTATCTACTTGACAACGATATGCTTTGATGTTATAATGTAAGAGCCGTGTGAAGGAAGTCACTTCTGTGATGATTAACCTCCCCCAAAAGGGGAGGTTTTTTTGTAATAAATATCTAATAATAGATATTGTGTGCGAGAAAGATGCCTCTGTCACGTTTAGACAACTTTCTGAAGAATGTAAAAGGAAATATTCTCTACGTTGATCCGAATAGTTTGGATGCAACCGATAGTGTTGACAATCGAGGAAATTCTTTTGCTCGTCCGTTTTTAACTCTACAGAGAGCACTGATTGAATCTGCAAGATTTTCATATCAAAGGGGATTAGATAACGATAGATTTGAAAAGACAACGATTTATCTTGCTCCCGGTGTTTATCATATTGACAATAGACCTGGTTGGATTCCTACAGGAAGTGATCAATATTTGTTGAGAAGTGGAGAGACTTCTACAAATCTTTCTTCTCTTAATAATACATCTAATTTTGATGTTTTTGACTCCAACAATGTGCTTTATAAACTGAATAGTATTTACGGAGGAGTTATCATTCCTCGTGGCACTTCTATTGTTGGTCAGGATCTGAGAAAAGTTCAAATCCGCCCACTTTATGTTCCAAATCCATCAAATGATAATATTGAAAGATCGGCAATATTTAGAGTAACTGGTGCTGTTTATATGAACAGCTTTACAATAAAGGATGCTAATCCCAGTAAACCTTGTTTCTTGGATTATACTTTAAATACGTTTACACCAACATTTTCTCATCACAAACTGACATCTTTTGAATATGCTGATGGTAAAAATGATGTTAAAATTAATGATAGTTTCATAGATTACTCAACAGATCGTACTGATCTGGATATGTATTATGAAAAGATTGGTATTGTATATGGAGCAGCATCTGGTAGAGAGATTGAACCAGATTTTCCAAATGCTGGTTTAGATATACAACCAAGAATTGATGAATTTAGAATTGTTGGTCCGATATCTGGAAAAGTAAATATCTCAACTATTAAAGCCGGTGATGGTGTTACCCCAACAAATATTATTGATGTAACTTTAAGTGAAGCAATTTTTGGTCTTAATGTTGATACTAGTGTTATCATTAATGATGTATCGGATATCAGATATAATGGTACTTACTCAGTTACTGAAATAACATCTGCTACTGAAGAAGGTGTTACAGGATTTAAATATCAAGTTCCAAATACACCATCTGATCCACTTCCCAACTCTGCAGGAACAAGTGTTGAACTTTCTACTGACACGGTAACCAGTGCATCACCTTATATCTTTAATGTATCTCTGAGATCGATTTATGGTCTTTGTGGTATGCATGCTGATGGAAGTAAGGCAGATGGATTTAAATCTATGGTTGTCGCACAATTTACAGGCGTAGGTCTTCAGATAGATGATAATGCATTTGTAAAGTATAATCCTAGTACTGGAGTATTTGACGATTCATCAACAGTCCCCAATCTACATACAGATATAGATGCTGTTTATAAGCCAGATTATTCAAACTATCATATTAAAGCTTCAAACGATAGTTTAATTCAGTTGGTATCAATTTTTGCTATTGGTTATTCTAACCACTTCTTAGTTGAATCTGGTGGGGATTTCTCTGTCACTAATTCCAATTCCAACTTTGGCCAGATTGCACTGACTTCAAGAGGATTTAAAGAAACAGTATTTTCTCAAGACGATGTAGGATATATTACTCACCTCATACCACCAAAATCAATTAGACCTGAATTTTATACCGTTGAATTTGCTCCAATTGATGTTCAAAAAACAAAAACTGTCGGGTCTAATTCAAGTTTATATCTATTAAATTTTAGCGATGAGGGAGAAGCACCAAATAATAACCTTCGTGGATTTAAGTTTGGTGCCAACGAAGATGAAAAGATAAACCTAGTTATTCCTACAGGTAATCCTCCTACACCTGAGGTGTTCAGCGCAAAAGTCGTAATGGAAGGCACTGAGAATGCCACAAACAAAGCTGTTGGAAAGAAACAATCAATAGTTGGAAGGAACGTATCGACGGGAAATAGTATTTCAAACAATGGTAGAATTACCTTTACGGAAGACCACCAATTTTTGGAGGGTGAATCTATTCGTGTTATTTCAAGTGATGGTAGTCTTCCTGATGGACTTGAAAGTAATACGATCTACTTTGCAATTACCAGTGGTTTAAATTCTGATCAAATTAGAATTGCAAAAACATTTAATGATGCCGTTGACGGACAACAAATATCTTTTAACAAAAAGGGTGGAACATTAATTGTTGAGAGTAGAGTCAGTGACAAAAATTCGGGAGATGTTGGACACCCGATTCAGTTTGATGAAGATGAAAATCACTGGTATGTCAATGTATCATCTGCTGCCACAGAAAATACATTATATCCAAAAATTCAAAGTTTTGGTAATTCTGTTGAAGGAACATCAAGAACATATATTACTAGAAAAAATGATTCAAGAAAATCATCTGATAGAATTTACAGGATGAGATATGTCATTCCTGCCGACACAGGAACTGATTCTGCCAGACCACCACAGAAGGGTTTTATACTTCAATCATCATCTGATGTAACTGGAACAAGCAATAGTGAAGTTGAACTTGTATCAAATCCTGGAAATGGTCAGTTAGATATGTCAAATGATGCTCAACTTAGAAATATGAGTTTTATAGCTGATGTAAACTATGATAATAATACATCTACTACATTCTACACAACTGAAAAACCACATGGATTGACAGTAGGTTCTAAAGTTAAAATTGATAATGTAACAAGCACACTATTCCCAACTGTTGGTACCGGAAATTCTGGTTTTAATGGTACATATGAAGTAAGTGGAATCTCAAGTGCAAAAACTTTCTCTGTTAGTGAAATAACTTCTTCACCTGGTGAGTTTACAAATAATACATCGGTGAGAACATTATCATTACCAACAGTTACACGTAAAAATTATAGTAAAGATTTTTATGTTTATGATATTGAAACTATTAGAGATTATGTAAATGGAGAACAAGATGGTGTCTACTATCTGACTGTATTATCAACAGATGTAATACCGAATGAATCACCATTTAACACTAAAAAATTCTCATTCTCTCAACCTCTATCAAATCTATTCCCACAATTTGATAGAGACAATATCAATCAAAGTCCTAAATCTTCTGAATGTCATGCACTTTCAAGAAGTATTGGTCAGGTAGTAATTGATGAACCTAAAAACAGTATTACTGCTGAAACAGTTGAAGAATTTTTAAATGAAACTGGAATAGGTGTTGGAATTACAAATATTGTGTCTGATCCTGTAGGTACTGCATATACAATTTATACTTCATATGATCATGGATTAAATAGAGCATCTAAAATTACTCTTAATAATCAGGGTTCTAATTATGGTGATGGTACTGGGGGAATACAAGATTACTTTAATGCTAAATTAATACCTGACAACAACACCGCGGGCAAAAATGCTACTGCGGTTGTAGAAGTGGATGCCAGGAATAGTGGAGGTGGTCAAATAAGAAATATCAAATTAATGGATGGAGGAAGTGCATATGTAGCTGGTCAAACTTTTACAGTTGTTGGAATCGCAACTACAACAGGTTTCAGTCCTGCAAGTGGGGAAATTGTTAATGCAATCAGAAATATTGATGATGTAGTAAGAGTCACTGGAATCAATAATTATGATGATAGATCATTCAACACTGATTTTAGAATTACTGCTGTACCTTCTGTAAATGAAATTGAGGTTGTTCCTATTTCGCCATCAGTACCAGGAATTTCTACTCTTGGTCTTGGTAATAATTCTGAAATTGGTAGTGTAACTCTTATTGGTCCATCATATGAAGTAACTGATTTTGTCTATAATGAAGGTGTAGGTCTTGCCACAGTAACAACTTCAGAAAACAATCTATTCAGAGTTAATAATAGTATTGTAATTTCTGGAGCAAATGAATCCTTATATAATGGATCATTTGTTATAGTTAGAAAACCAAATAAAAATAAAGTTGTTATTGATGTTGGTATCAGCACTTTTGCACCAGCAACAGGCGGTACAAAAAGAATTTATAGTGATGGTATTTTAAGTAATTTTGGTGACTCTATTGATGAAAATGGTGGATTGAATGGAAGACCACAACCTTTCTATGATGGTACAAAGTCAGTATTGAGTAATGCTCTAACAAAAAACAGGAGAGAAATTAACATTGACTTTATGACTCGACTTGGTTTAGTTATAGGTGATTATCTTCAAATTAATGATGAGATCGTGAGAGTTAGTAAAACCCCAAGTTTATCTGGAAGTGAAATTACAGTATTTAGAGGTGTATGTGGTTCTCTTAAACAAAGACATCTAGCAGGATCTGTCGTTCAGAAGATACGTGTATATCCAGTTGAGTTTAGAAGAAGTTCAATTATTAGAGCATCTGGTCATACATTTGAATATATTGGTTATGGTCCAGGAAACTATTCAACTGCATTCCCATCTAAGCAAACAAAACAATTAAATCTCAAGGAGCAAATTAACGTCCAGGCACAATCAACATCTGGAGGTGTCATAAACTATACCGGTATGAATGATAGAGGAGACTTCTATATTGGTAACAATAAAGTCGTTGACTCTACTGGAAATGAAATTGTATTTGATACACCAATTCAAACAATAACCGGTGAAGATCCATTTACATCAGATAATTCTAGAGGAGGAAAAGATTTAAATTATGTTGACACATCTCTAGCAAAAATTGAAAGAAGTGTTGTTGTAAATGGTGGTGATGATAATACAATTCTTTCAGAATTTAACGGACCTGTTCAATTCACTCAGAAAGTAATAAGTATTTCGCAAGATGGTATTGAGACTAATAATATTTCCATTCAGGGGAATTTAGAAGTTTCAAGAAACATTTCTGTAAGTCTCAACATACCAACAGTATCCGGTAATCCTGGTGATATTAAATTCAATGCAAATCCACGTAATGGTGGAACAGTTGGTTGGGTATATACTCTAGATGGTGAGTGGAAGACCTTTGGTACTATTGATAGTTAATAAATAAAAATAACAATAATCTGTCTGGTAGATAAATGGCTATTGATAAGGATTTTGTAATCAAGAATGGCTTACAAGTCAATGATAACTTAATTTACGCAGATCCAAACTCAGATAAAGTAGGTATTGGAACTACACAGGCAGATAAAAAACTCTTTGTCAAGGGAGACTCTGAAATAACTCAATCCCTCACTGTAGGGACAGGTTTATCAGCAGTAGATGGTAAATTTACTGGTATTATCACATCAAATAATGGACTTGATGTAGGAGTTGGGGGAAGTGCATTATCGGTAGATGTATCAAATAAAAGGATAGGTGTTAATTCTACATCTCCCGAATACACTGTAGATATTAGAGGTCCTGTATCTACTGGCACAAATGCAGCATATATATTTGGTGATGTAGAAGTTACTGGTAGTGTGACTGCTGCTAATTTCACTGGTCAGGTACAGGGTGGTGGTAATCTGACACTCAATAATCTTACGGTCAATGCAGACTTAGTTGGTAATGACGCAAATGTTTATACCTTTTTTAAAGTCAATAGGTTTGGTGGAAACAATAGATATAGATTTGTCCCTAGGGATACTTCACCAGTAGCAATTGGTTTTACAGAAAATACGGATAATCCAACTATTTACTTAAATAGAGGTCAAAATTATAGATTTGAATTAGATTCAAGTAACAGTCCATTTTATATTAAGACACAACCAACTGTAGGTTTAGACGATCTCTATCAGGATGGTGTTGAAAACAATGGTGTAGAAGTTGGAATTTTGACGTTTAAAGTTCCATACAATGCGCCAAATATTTTATATTATCAATCATCAGAATTTTCTGGTGGTGGTGGTAAAATCATTCTGAATAGTGATGCTAAGTCAACAACAACTGAAACTCTAACAGTAACAAATTTAATTGATAGTCAAAATCAGGCAGAATTTGATAATGTTAACATTACAGGTGTTACAACTATTAATGAACTAAAAGGTCCAAATAATTTTAGTGTGAGTTCAGGTGTACTAACTATAAATCAAGTAAGTGGAGTTTCTACTGGTGCAAATGCAATAAAAGTTACAAAAACAAATGGTGATACTGAATATCAACTTGTATTTTCTCCAAAAAATGATTCGTACCAAGAATTATATATTGATGAGGGTGGTAATCAATTAGAATATAATCCATCTACTAATAAACTTACAGTGGGTTCTTTAGAGATAAGAAGTGATGAAAATATTGCAGGTGTATCAACAGGTGCTAATGATATTTTGGTAGACATATCAAATGAACCTCAAAAATATGATATTGCTTTCATTAATAACAATGGTACCAATTATAGAAGAATATTAAAGGATAGTGTTTTTAGAGAATTTTCTTATAATCCAAATAGTAGTACATTATTCGTACCCAACATTACGGCAACTACTGTCACTGCACCAACTTTAGCCGGTGTTGCAACTGGTGCAAGTAAAATTGGTGTTACATCAGACACAACCTTTCCCAACAATGGTAATTCGAGAATTTTATTTATAACTAATGCAAATCCAGATAACACACGTTCTTATGAAGTATTTTCAAATAAGGATTTAAAGTACAATAGAGGTAAAGGGATTTTATTCGCAGGTGGATTTAATGGAGTTGGTTCTACAATCACAAATCTGAATGCAGACAATATTGATAGGGGTGTAGTTGGTGTTGATTTTTTACCTGATGCGAGCACAAGTGAACAAGGTGTCGTACAACTAACTGATGATATAAACACTACTGATAGTACAATCGCAGCAACTGCCACAGCAGTAAAGACCGCATATGATGCTGCTGTCGAAAATGTTCCTTTAAGTCGTCTGCCTAAAGCAAGTACGGATGCGCAAGGTGTAGTTCGACTCAACAATACTGTAACAAGCACCTCCACCAGTCGGGCGGCTACTCCAAAGGCACTAAAATTTGTTTTTGATACTGCAATTGGTGTCATACCTGAAGGTACAGCAATGTTGTTTTATAATCCAACAGCACCAACTGGTTGGACAAAAGATACTGATGCTAATATAGATGACACTGCATTAAGGGTAACCAGTGCCGGTGTAGATCAGGGAGGTACCACCCGAGTTTTTTCCAGTGATAGAGGATTCAGTGAGGTTTTTAAATCAGATATTGATATTCCCCTTAAAAACCACCAACACTATCTTGTATCTCAAAATGATGCAAATGATGAAAGTGGAAAAAATCCTATAGTGAATAATCAAAATAAGGCAATTGCATCAAAAGGTTTTGGTGGTAGTGGCACTGAGCTGGAAAGACAAGATTACGTATTAGAAGCTGCTCCAGACTTTGAAACACCTGGGTTGCCTGTACCCCGTAAAGCCGATAGGGGTAAATCAAGTGAGGTGGTGATTGGTACTACAGTAGGAGAAAATGCAAATAATAATGTTTTTGATGAACCCCAATTAGACTTTAATGTAAATTATGTAAATGTGATTATTTGTAGAAAGGATGCATATTCTACTAATGTTCCTGAGTAGTATTTGGAGGTAGGGTATTGATTGGTGTATCTAATGGAGTGATTTGTGCAACATTGATACCCTGTTGTAGAGCATGTGAATAAAGTTGTTGATTCTGATGATTTGCCTCTACAACTTCATTTCTAAAACTTTCTACTGCAGCACCAGTTTGATTTGATTTTTGAGCAATTTCTACCGCCATCATAGGCATCCAGGTTACCGCACAATCCCATCTATCGATATCAGCACCAGTGTTTGGATTTTTACCACGAATTTGAGTATACCATGCACATTTATGTCCCACACACTTTTTCTTGATAAGTGGACAAAATTCACCATCTTTCATGACACTTTTCAACTCAAAAAAATATTTATCTGGTGTGATTATAAATAAAACAAGACAATTATAGTAGATAATGTCATTACTTAGGGCAGACAGAATAGCCAACCAGTTTAACAATGGTGGTCCTATCATTGTAGGTCCTTCAACTGTAAGTGGTGATTTTATAGTTACAAACAACCTTACCACATTAAATTTAAATGTAACAGGTGATGTTTTAGTTGGTGGTGCACTCACTGCACAAACACTTAATATAACCGGAGAAACAACTCTTAATAATGCAACTTTAAGTGGAGAACTTGTTGCACAGGGAAAAATTGAGACAACCTCTAATATAGGTTTTGTAGGAGAAGGTGATAAAATAACCGGTATTGTTACCAATCTTGTTGCTGGTGAAAATGTTACATTAACCGCAACACAAGGAATTGGTACTAATAATAAAGGTCAAGTTATAATTGATGTTCCAAGAGCAAATACTGCAGAATTTGCGGATGATGCAGGTATTGCAACAGATATTAAAGGAGGATCTGCCGGTAGAGTTCTGTATCAAGCAGGAAATGATGATACTGATTTCACTGATGTAGGAACAAATTTACAAATTCTTCAGTCTACAGGTGCGGGTAAACCAATTTGGGTAGACCCTGTTGCTACTATCGCTTCATTTGCAACCACCTCTAATAATGCAACTATTTCAACAAACATAGCAGATGGAAATAGTGGTCAAATATTAATACAACTTGGCCCAAATCTAACCGGGTTCTTAACCGCAACTAATAATAATGTGCTTTTAGGACAAGGTACACTTGATCCTATATTTGTAAACCCTAACGATTCTTTGAGTGTAGCATTTGCAAAAACTTCAGGTATTGCGACTGACATTAGTGGCGGTAGTGCCGGAAGAGTTCTTGTACAAACTGGACCGGATGAAACAGATTTTACTGGTGTAGGAAACACTGGCGATTTTCTGATATCTCAAGGCACAGATAAACCTATTTTTTCATCTCCAGATGATTTAAATGTAGCTTTTGCCAAAACAGCAGGAGTATCAACTAATGTTATTGGTGGTGTTGCAAGTGTAACATCTCTCAATGTTTCTGGAATTACAACATTAGGTATTACTACAATTGACGGAAGTCTTCTGGTTTCTGGCATCACTACACTTGGATTTACGACAGTCACTGACGATTTAAATGTATCTGGATTCACATCAATTGGATCAACAACTTCAGGTGGTTTGTTTGTTTCAGGTATCACTACTCTGACTGAAGTAGATATATCAAATAGTGTAACTTCTGGTATTGCATCGGTTGGTTCAGCAGTTACAATTACTGCAGACACTGGAAGAGTGGATGCAGCATTTTTCCGTGGCGATGGTTCTGAACTCACGGACGTTGTAGATTCTTTAAAAATCACCAATGTTTTATACGTTAATGTTGATGGTAATGATAATAACGATGGAAGAACTAGGTCAACTGCAAAGAGAACAGTTGGTGCAGCAATGTCAATTGCAGAGGAATCAACTGTTGTGAGAATTTCTGCAGGTAATTATATTGAAGATAATCCAATCTTCATGCCTGAACAGACTACTATTCTTGGCGATAGTCTTAGAGAAGTATCGATGATTCCAAAGAATCGTGATAAAGACTTTATCTATGTTGGTAATGGTAATTATGTTGAGAATGTATCCTTTACAGGTACATTGGATGAAGGAAAGGCAATTATATCCTTCAATCCAGAAAAACCATCATACGTTTTACAAGGTCCATATATTAGAAACTGTACAAACTTCATATCTAAAAGTATTGGAATGAAGATTGATGGTAGTGCAGTTATTGGTGACACAAGAGCCATGAACGTTGACTCATATACTCAACTGAATCAAGGTGGTATTGGTGTTTCAATATCTAACGAAGGTTATGCTCAGTTAGTTTCTATCTTCACCATCTACAATGATCAGAGTATTGTTTGTATCAATGGTGGTGTATGTGACCTGACAAACTCTAACTCTTCCTTTGGTAGATTGGGATTAGTTGCAGATGGTCTTGGACCTCAGAATTTTGTAGGTCTTATCACCAATACTCCAGCTTCTCCAGGAAATGGTAGTGGTTATGATGCAGAAACAGATGTTTTTGCACTTGACATTGGAGCAGATTCAAAGACAATTACCAATGCAATATATGAAAATGCAACGGGTCTGACTACATTTACAACTTCGACTGATCATGGTTTCAATGTTGGAATGTCTGTTACGGTCAAGAATTTAAGATTCTCATGTGATTCTGCCGATGTTGTAAGAGAAGTAAGTAATGCACAACAAATAGGATTTAATATATCTACCGCACAATATACTGAAACGACCGGTATTATGACGGTAACTACTACCACCGATCATAACTTTGATAGAAGATCTGTCGTAGAATTAGATGGTTTGAGATTTGAATGTGATTCAGGTGGTGGTCTTTCTATCGGTGTTTTTCCACCAACTGATCTGAATCAAAATAATGGAGCTACAACGAGTAAATTCATTGTAAACGAAATACCCACTACAAATCAATTTGTAATTGATGTCGGTGTTTCAACTATTGCACATGGATATGTTGATAGTGGAGATGCCACACTTAGACCTTCAATATTTGGTGTAACTACTGCAGTATATTCTGAAAACACTGGTATTCTCACAGTTACTACCGATTCAAATCACAATTTAACATTGGGTTCTGCAGTAATTCTTGAAAATCTAACATTCGAATGTGACTCTGGTGGTGGTTTACAGACTGCATTCTTCCCACCAAGTTCTCTTAGTGAAAATAATGGAGCAGTAATATCTAAATTTAGCGTAACCGAGATACCAAATGGAAATCAATTTACTGTCGATGTAGGTGTCTCAACAATTGCACATGGTTACAGAGAAGGTGGAACTGCAGAAAATACTCCATTTTATGGTATAACAACAGCAATTTATGATAGAGTATCTGGAATATTAACTGTTACAACAGATATAGAACATAATTTCACCGAAAATATCACTGTAAAACTTGACAATCTCGTATTCCAATGTGATTCTGGTGGCGGTTTACAGACTGCATTCTTCCCTCCTGCGCAGGGGGATGGTAATGGTGCTGAAATAGATATTTTTGATGTAGTAAGTACTGGTTCAACAACATTTGAGGTAAATGTAGGTCAATCTACAATTACTCATGGTTATATTGAGGGTGGAAGAGTTTCTATCAGTACTGAGGCTTTCTTCCCTAGTGGTAGATTTGGCAATATCTTTACAGTCAATGAAGTTGAATCCTCAACAGTTTTCAATGCATATGTTGGCTTCTCAACTTATCCATCCGATTATGTCAGTGGAGGTGAAGTAGAAACCTTTATCGTTAGGCCTTATGATGGTCAGGTAGTTTATTTTGATGAATTATATGATTCTATTGACAGTATTACAATTACAGATCCTGGTTCTGGATACACTTCACCACCTCTTGTAACGATTGATGATCCAAGTGAGCCATGGGGAATTACTTCTAAAGGTGTTGTAAATATTTCATTTGATGGCAAAGTTACTGGAATTGATTTAGTATCAAATGGAAGAGGATATTTCCATGGCCAAACTGTAAATGTCACAATTGATCCCCCACCAGGTGCTGGTGTTCCTGCTACAGCAGTAGTCAACAGAACACCTACATACTATGTGGTGAGTGAGGCATCTTCCGTTGTAAACGGTATCACGACAGTTACCTTTACTGAAAGATTGCCTTATTCAGTTGGTCTAGGAACAACAGTTCCATTCTTCAAACAAAGTAGGGTTCTCGCTTCCAGCCAAGCATTTGAATACATCGGTGCAGGTAATACTGCGTTGTTAGCACTTCCACAGAGAGGTGGAATTGTAAAACCAGAGAATGAAGTTGTTAATTTAAATGGTGGTCTGGTGATTTATACATCCACCGACCAGGCAGGTAACTTTAAGATTGGTGATGGAGTTACTATTAATCAGTTATCTGGTTCAATTACTGGTGATGATTATGAAAGAAGTCTTTTCGCAACAATCACACCATTCATTCTTGCCTTAGGAGGAGAATAAAACATGGCACTAGCCCTTAATAATTACGAAACAGTTGTATCAGTTTTAGATACAAATGTAACTAAAACTACATTATATACCGCACCTGTTGGATATGACTCTATTGTACTTCTTGCGCAGGCTGCAAATATAAGTGATACTAATACAAATACCGTTACTCTTATTCTTAAAACTGTGAAGGGTACCGTAACGGAAACTGAAGTTATTAAAAATTTTCCCATTGGACCAAATGATTCTGTGAGTTTATTACAAGGAAAACTTGTATTACAAACTGGGGATTCTCTCATTGTTCAATCTGGCACAGATTTACCAGAAGTCAAATTTATAGCATCAGTATTGGAGACACTTAATCAGTAATCAAAAATGCAAAACTATACCAGCAAGAATCGTCTCAGCCAAAAGTTTGGTCTTAAAGATTATAGTGAAGATAGAACTTCGTTAGAAGTTGTAGGTCGTGTTGGTGTCAATACGAATGAAGCAGTTCAAAATCTGGATGTAAGAGGCACTGCATATATCTCAGAAGATGTTGGAATTGGCCAAACGAACGTTGATGATGTTGTAACTGAATTAAATACATCAAAACTTGCTGTTGGTATAGTATCTGCATTCGAATTATACGGTGATGGTTCCAATCTGATTAATATTACAAATGTTGCATTTGCAGATAGTTTAGATAAAAATAGTCAAGGTCAGTTATTATATCAGCAAGGTAATCAAATAACATCATTACTTGAATATGGACAAACAGGTCAAGTTTTATCATCTCAGGGAGACAATCAAAAACCTGTTTGGACTAATGCTGCACCTGCAGGTGCTGTAGAAGGTTTTTTAATTCGAGATGAGGGAGTTGAAGTTGGTGGTGGAACAACTTTTGGTGGACTCAATTTTGTAGGTGCGGCTGTAGCTGTTGAAGGTACCTTAGTAGGAGGTTTCGCAACTGTCACGGTCAATCAAGAATTTGCAAAAGTTGCAGGTTTTGCTAGTGAATCACGTACTGCTGGTATTGGTAGTACTGCACTAGAATTGAGATTATTAGAAGAAAATAGTGATGAAACTAATTTTATAACATTTTCAAATAATATTGACGGAAATAATCAGATAAAGACGAATCAAAATTTATTATTTAATGCAGTATCAGGAGTATTGTCTGCAACATCGTTTGTCGGTAATGGAGCAAGTCTGACCGATCTCAATGCTTCCGAACTTTCAACTGGTACTATTCCTGATGGAGTATTTCCTGCTATATTACCAGCAATAAGTGGAGAAAACTTAACAAATTTACCAACTCCTATAGTTGTTGGATTTGCAAAAACTGCCGGTATAGCTACGGAGGCTATCACTGCTGGTATTGCAACTACTGCTATTAATGTAACATTAGAGAGTGAGGCAAGTGATACTGAAGTATTTTTAACTTTTGGAAATAATGCTACTGGAGAGGAGAAATTAAAAACAAATGACCAATTAAAATTTAACACCACAGATGGTACACTTGAGGCTCCTTTTTTCTCGGGAAATGGTAGTCTGCTCACTAATTTGAATATTGGTACTATTTCTTTTGCATTAAAGTCGGGAGTATCTACTGAAGCAGATGGTTTAACAACAACAAGAACTTTATGGGGTCAGAACTTTGATGGTCGTGACAACGTAAGTGGAGATTTAATTGATGTCGGAGATATAACTGGTGGAACCTCTGATCTAACTATACAACCGAAAAATGATCAAAATTTCAGTTATGATCTTATTTTAAAAGGTAATAATAATACATCAAGTAGTGGTGGTGGAGTGGAGATTGGAGATGATAGTAGAGGTGCTATAACATTTAAAACAGGTATTGATGATGGATATAGATTTTATAAAGAAGGTGACGGAGCTATATTTGGTAGTTTTAATTTAAGTCAGTTACAATCTAATCAAATTTTCACGTTTCAAAATAAAAGTGGGACCATTGCATATCTAGATGACATTCTAGAGGGTAGGACCAAAACAGCAGACAATTTATTTGTCACATCAGAAACTGATGATGTAGATTATCAGTTAACATTCATTGATTTTAACAGTACTGGTATTTTTACCAGTTTCAAATCAAATAATCAAATTAAATATAATCCATCCAAAAACCAGTTAACTCTAGCAAATAGTGGTGATTTTGTTGGTGTTGGTTCTCAATTAACAACTTTAGATGCAAGTAAAATTACTCTTGGCACATTAAACACTAACAGGTTACCAAATGTATATAGATTAAATGATGATATTACAATTGATGCTAATGGTAGTGAGGGTAATTTAAGATTAGATGCAGGTAAGAATATGCTTCTTACTTCCGGCATAGACAACGATGGTACACTTGGTGGTCAAATAATTTTAGAAGGTAAAAGGGGTGTGTTTAGTTATAAGTTTAAAAATCCCACTGATACAAATAAAGTTGCTAGCTTAGACTGCACTCAAGTACTTACGGGCTCGAATGATGAAGATGTATTCTTTACTTTACCAGGAAATAAGACTGGTCTAGGTAACACCTTTGCAATGTTGGATGATATCACAAATGGTACTGCAGGAACTGCAGAGGTAGCAGAAAGAGTAGAAGTACTACAAAGAAATAATAATGATATTGACTATAATGTATTATTCTGTCAGGGTGCTGGTGAATCTCAGAATCTTTTTATTTCAGGATCTAACTTTACTTATAATGCATTTACTGACAAACTTACTGCTCCCAAATTTGCTGGTATAGGTTCTGACCTAACTCAATTAAATGCATCTCAATTGACATTCGGTACAGTAAACACTGCCAGGTTACCAAATCAATATAGATTAAATGCTAATATTACAATTGATGCTAATGGGAGTGGTAATGATTTAAACCTAGATGCTGGTAGAAATATACGTATTACACCTGGAATAGACTCTCCCGGCCAATTAATAATGGAGGCAAATTCGGGTAAAAATAGTTATAAGTTTAGAAACCCAAATGATTATGATAGCAGTAACAAACGTACTGCTGCAATAGATTGTACTGAAATACTAACTGGGACTACTAGTGGTGTTGTATACTTTAAATTACCAGGAAATAAGACTGGTGATAACACCTTTGCAATGTTGGATGACATTACTAGTGGTACTACTGTTGCAGGATCTGCAGCAAAACTTCAAAATCCAGTAACTCTTAATTTCACAAATGATGTAACTGGAAGTGTAACATTTGATGGATCAACTAGTCCCGTTGAAGCAGAAATTACTGTTACTGGTGGAGATGTAGATTTTGCAACTAATGCAGGTGTCTCGACTAATGTCAAGATTATAGATGGATCTAGTAATGCTGACACCGCAGTATACCTCACATTCGTGGATGATTCTGGGAATGGCAACAGACCACTGAAAGTTGACAGTGATCTATTTTACAATCAATCAACCAATAAGATAGTTGCAGATTTGAAAGGTGATGTGGAAGGTGATGTGGACGGTGATCTCAATGGAACAGCAACTAATGCAACTAATGTCAATATTGATAATGCAAATATTAGTGGTAACCTTAGTGTTATTTTTGGAAGTGGCACTAGCACAGGAAATCAAAAATTAAGGAGAGATGTAGATTTTTCATATCACAGACCATCTCAGGTTCTCTTTGTTCCAAAAATCACTGCTTCTGGCATTATTACTGCACAGGATTTCAATTCTACATCTGACAGAAAACTCAAGACTAATGTTGAAAGAATATCAGATCCTATTGAAAAGGTTCTGAAGATTGATGGTGTTTCCTTTAATTGGATTGAAAGTAATAAGCCATCTCTTGGTGTCATCGCAGACAATATTGAGCAGGTATTGCCAGAACTGGTATCTAATGGAGATCACAAGACAGTCAATTACAATGGTTTGATTGGTCTTCTCATTGAAGTTGTCAAGGAACAACAAAACGAAATCAATTCGGTTAGAGAAAGATTATCTAAATTGGAATAATATCTAAATAGTTTCATACTACTATCAGTGTACACGAGGACGGTAGATGGCTATTAAGATCAACGGCACACAGATAATTGACAACAGTAGGAATATTACAAATCCTGCTAATATTACTAATGTTGATAATATTGCGGTTGGTGCTGATAATGTCACCGATACAATAGCAAATAACAATAATGGAAAAATTGTTGCTGGTATTGTCAGTGCTCGTGAGTTATATGGTGATGGTAGTAATTTATCAGGTATTTCTGGAATACCATCAGATGAAGCTAGAAAATTAAAATCAGATGCAGATGGTAACCTGATTGGTGGTGATAACGCTGGCGGAGGTTATAATCCAGCGGCCGCTGATGCCTGTGATAATATATTTTTTGGAGATAATGCGGGGCAGTCTATAAATTCAGGAGACGCTAATATTTTCCTCGGAAAAAATTCTGGTTTATGTAATAACTCTGGAAGTCATAATATTTTTCTGGGGAAATTTGCAGGTCAATCTAATACTGCTGGAAATAATAATACTTTTCTGGGACAATGTGCAGGTAATAAAAATTTAGCAAGTAATAATGTTTTTATTGGTGCATTAGCAGGATTTTGTAATGTAAATTGTAGTGATAATATTTTGATTGGGGCATGTGCCGGAAGAAATTCAACAACAGGCAATCAAACTATTGCAATCGGAAAAGGTGCCGGGTGCTGCGCGAATGGGAGTGATGATATTCTTATAGGTGCTTTTGCAGGAGAAGTTTTAGAGGCGGGTGCTAGAAATAATATATTTTTAGGAAAAACCGCAGGAAGAGATTCGACAACTGCAGTTAATAATTTTTTCGCTGGAGAATGTGCTGGTAGGTTTAATACTACTGGAGATCGTAATGTCTTTATCGGAAGAGAGGCTGGTCAGTATGGTACAACCACCGATGATAATGTGTTTATTGGAGATTCTGCTGGTTGTCGATTTGCTGAGGGAAATTTTAATATCGGAATTGGCGCATTTGCAGCTGCAAATTCATCACAAGGATCAAATAATATATTTTTTGGGAAATATGCAGGATTAAACAGTAATTGTAATAACAACATTTTTATTGGAAAATATGCTGGATGTAACAATAATAATACTGATAATGTTTTTCTTGGAGAATTTGCAGGAAGAGAAAATAATACAGGCCGTTCTAATGTTTATATTGGTAATCGTGCTGGTTGTAATAATCAATCCGGTGAAAACAATGTATACATTGGAAGAAGTGCTGGTCGATATGCAAATGGAGGAGATGCTAACATTTTCATTGGATGTCAAGCAGGAGTAGGTTGTAATAATTTTACAAATAGTGGTGTAAACAATGTATTTCTAGGAAATTCTGCTGGTGCTTTTAATCGAACTGGAAATGCTAATACTTTTATAGGAAGAAGGGCTGGATGCAATAATTTATCAGGATGTTTTAATACTTTTATAGGAAGATACGCTGGGCAAAATAATACGACTGGATTAAATAATGTCGCAATTGGAGACAGTGCAGGAGCAAATTTAAATTCTAATGCGAACATTTTAATTGGAAATAAAGCAGGTTTTAATGTTCAAGATGGTGATTTAAATATATTTTTAGGAAGAGAAGCTGGTAGAGGTGTAGGTTTAGGTTCTGATAATATATTCATAGGAGAAGAGGCTGGAAGAGCGGTTAACAACGCTAATGCTGATATAGTTTGTAATGCAACTGGAAATAATAATATTTTTCTAGGGAAGAAAGCTGGAAGAGATAATGTAAGTGGAACCAATAATATTTTTCTGGGCCGGCAGGCAGGATGCAGCAACACTTCAGGGTCTAATTCTGTAGCAATAGGACAATTTGCGGGAAACAGTAATAATGCTTCCGATAATATATTCATTGGATGTTTAGCAGGGTGCTCCAACACAGGTGGAGATAGTAACATATTTCTAGGAAGTAAAGCTGGAAGAGTTAATACAGGTGGATCTTGTAATATTTTTATGGGTCAGTGTGCTGGAGAATTTAACACTACTGCAAACAATAATGTTTTTCTTGGAGGTAGTGCTGGACGACGTACTACAATTGGGGGTAATAATTTTTTCGCTGGAGAATATGCTGGATTATGTAATACAGAGGGTGTTGATAATATATTAATAGGTAAATTTGCGGGATGTTCTACCACTACTGCAAACAATAATGTTTTTCTTGGAGGTTGTGCTGGACGTGCTAATACAACTGGAGCTAATAATTTTTTCGTTGGAGAATGTGCTGGGAAAAATAATGGAAGTGGTTCCGCTAATACATTTATAGGTAAATTTGCAGGATGTTCTAACACTGGGGATGGAAATATATTCTTAGGAGAACAAGCAGGATGCATGATGACTTCTTGCGAACATAATATTTTCATGGGTCGATATGCAGGACGATGCAAAACATTAGGTGAGGATAATATTTTTATTGGAAAATTTGCTGGACAGGGCCCTGCTGTGAATCCAGGTAACCCCAATAACAATATAGTAATCGGAAAAACTGCTGGGCCTAAAATAACTGATGGAACTTGTAATATAATGATAGGCTGCCAGGCTGGAAATGCAGTGACTACTGGAAAAAGAAATATATTTTTAGGAAGAAGGGCTGGTAGATCTGTAACAACTGGAGGTTGTAATATTTTTATTGGAGATGATGCTGGATATAACCAGACAAATGTAAACCCTAAATCAGATATTGCTATAACGGGAATTAAAAATATTGTCATTGGTCCAGATCGCAATGTCTTAAACCCCACAGCCAATAATCAAGTTGTTATCGATTCTGGTAATGGAGCTGCAGCATGTTTCTCAGGTGGTTTTACAGGTTGGACCAATACGTCTGACTGTAGAGACAAGACCAATATCCAGAATCTTGGTATTGGTAAAACATTTTTATCTGACATAAGAGCTGTTAAATTTGATTGGAACTTTAGAGATGCACCTAAGAATGAAGAAGCAGCTCATGGAACAACAGAGGCTGGACTTATTGCACAAGAAGTAAAAACAGTTGTTGACAATTACAATGCATCCTACCTTAGACTTGTTGATGAAACTAATCCTAACAGTCTCGGTATTGCCAAGGCCAATTTTATTCCAATTCTAATTAAAGCAGTACAAGAATTGACTGAGGAAAATGATACATTGAAGACAACAGTTGATGATCTTGTTGCAAGAGTAACTGCACTCGAAGCATAGGTTGAAATTCTCAAGTAAATAGAGTATAATTTAATAAACTGATAATTATGGCATTTTTGTCTTCATTAATGAGTGAAGAAAAGAAGTATTTTTTCATGGCAGGTCTTCCGAGATCTGGAAGTACTTTATTATCTTCTATTCTCAATCAAAATCCAAGAATATACTCTGGCCCATCAAGTCCTGTTCTTTCAACAATACATGTAATTCAAGATCACCTTATCAATAATGAACTTTATCATGGATTTCCTAAACCTCAGGAAGTTACCAATATCATTGAAAGTGTAACTCCTCAATTTTATGGTGATATTGATAAACCGGTAATTATTGATAAAAATCGTGCATGGCCATCAAGAATTCCACTTGCACAGTCATATATTACAAAAAATGTGAAGATAATTGTTCCAGTGAGAGATGTTGATGAAATTTTAACATCAATGATAATGATGATTAGAAGAAATCCATATCAAGAAGGAAATCTAAAAATTAATTTTATTGATGAACAATTAGTAAAACAAAGTATTCCATTGACTGATGATAATCGATGTGAATTTCTTGCAAGTCCAAATGGGATTTTAGGTCAAAGTTTACAATCTATTATTGATGCAATTGAACAAGGATTTCTTGAAAACTTACATTTTGTTGAATACAAAAATTTAATTAAAAGACCTGCAACTGAACTTAAAAAGATATACCAATTTTTAGATGAAGAACCTTTTAAACATACATTTGACAATATAGAAAATATTAATAGAGAAAATGATATGGAGGTTTATGGTTTGTCAGATATGCATGAAATCAGGAGTGAATTAAAGTCAACTGCACCAAATCCAAGTAAAATTCTTTCAGATTATATCTTGGAGAGTTGTAAAGGAATGGACATTTGGAGACAGATAAATTATAATGATCCAGAAAAAATGGTAATTAGGAAGTGATATGACAGATAAGTATTGTGTTTTTCATGTACAAGGTGGTTTGGGCAAGCACATTGCATCCACTGCGGTAGCTAAATGTATCAAGAATAATTACCCAGATAGAAAACTTATTGTTGTATGTGTTTTTACTGATGTTTATATGAATCTAGGATTCGTTGACAGAGTATATCCACTTGGAAATACATCATATTTCTATCAAAATTACATCGAAAATAAGGACAGTTATATTTTTGCTCACGAACCTTATTATACAACTGATCATATCAATAAAAAACTTCCATTGATTCAATCATGGTGTAAGATTTATAATTTAGACTACAATGGTGAAATGCCATCTATTAAATTCAATACACTACAAAAGAAAATCTCAAAAGAGGTGTGGAAAACTTCAAGGGGTGAGAAACCTATGATGATTATTCACACTAATGGAGGATTGATTGAACCTAATGCTAAAGATTATATGTGGGCCAGAGACATGCCTTTCTCAATTGCTCAACAGATTGTAGACAAATATCATAAAGATTTTACAATTTATCAATGTACTAAAGTACAATCTGAAAAATGTGTAAATGCAAATATTATTGACTATGGATTTGAAGATGACTCAATTCGGTTGTCAGTTATGGAATTTTTAAGTATTATTCTTCACAGTGATGTTAGAGTATTGATTGATAGTTCTTTACAACACGCAGCTGCTGCATTGAATCTTCCATCTCTTGTTCTTTGGAATGGAACCAGTCCAAAAGTTTTTGGATATGATATGCATACAAACATTGAAACTACAAAACCTCATGATTTTAAACTTCCTGGAAGTTATTTGTTTGACTTTGATTTTAATGGTGTAGAGAGTCAATATCCATACGATGATGATGAAGAAATCTTTGAAATAGATAAAATTTTTGAGTATATTGATAATCAATACAAAAGTCTTGAACTACCAAAAACTAAAAAGAAAAAGGGATTCAAGGCCAGTTCATAAGGTGTCCACTCAGCCCTCCAGATTCGTCTGGGGGGCTTTATAGTATGCACAGATACAAATGGAGGATGACCACAACACACAAACTTATCTTCATTGCTTCATTTGTATGGATGATGCAATGGGGAACTAAAGTCACTTCACTTATTATCAATGCACTCTATCAGTATCTACCCTGAACCCCCTCAGTCGTCCTGTAGGACACTTATAGAGTGGTTCATGAAGGAATACCTATCTGACCATAGTTTACACGTCTGTGTGGTCTATATGGACTTATCTGACGAAGGTGTCTATGGGTGGTGTATTCGTGATGATGACAATGAGTTCATGCTTCAGATTGATAAGAGTTTGATAGGTGAAGAGCATGACAAAACCATTATGCATGAAATGTATCATGTCTTTCAGCATATGAACAACATTCCAAGATGTGAAATGTGTGCATATCTGTCAGAGTCATTGTCACTTGACAGGATGAGTAAAACCCTATAGACTAGGCTTGTCCCGGAAGATAGGAACAGTTTAAGTAACTTAAAGACCCAAATCATGAAAACAAAGTTCATCTGTGTTGAGCCTCTCAATTCAAAATCTAAGAATAGATTTCATAATCTTATGAATCAATTACATTCTTGTAAAGTAGAACAAGAGACATCGGATAAGATGTTTTTGAGTTCAATTAGTGGAAGGTATCATTTTTGGATGAATAAAGAATCGGATCCTAATTGGAAAATTGTAAAGTAGATTTACATTTGTGTTGAAATTCTCATATTATTATATAAAATATAGATACTTTACAAATGTTAAATATGACTCTGCCATCTGAAGGACAAAAGCTTACAGACCAAGAGATTCAATCGATGAACAATGCAGTTCAAGATACTGGTATTCAAGCGATTCATCCAGACAAAATGGAAGCATTTGCACACCACCTTGTCAATCAACTCAATGAACAGTACTCAAACACAATTACAAAATCTTGTAATTGCACTTGCTCAAGTGGACAATCTAATTGCACTGACAAGTGATTTTGAATATTCAAGTTACATGGAAGGTAAACTTCTTGGCGTCAAATATGAATTAGAAAGACAAATTAAAGTCTTAACCATTTGACAATTTCATATAATTAGTTTATACTTACTATGTCATTACAGGAGTCAATGAAGTACCTTTTTATTGTTGATCATTTCGTTCCATTTCCACAATCAGAATACGGTGGACTTTGGAATGTCATTGCTGAGAATGAGGAAGAATGTTTTGATCTCATTCGGGACTATCAGGATAATTATCCAGGTGATTATAGCAAATTAAGATTAAATATCCAAAAATCACCTAAATATGGATTACTAGATGAACTGCCATCTAAAGTTGTTACTTCATTCTTAACATAATATGTCTGAGCCACTTCAAAGGGATATTAATGATCCTCTGTACGATCCAAATGATAAGTATAATGCTTATAAGGTAGATTTACATATGAATGAACATCATGATGAGGATGAATGGGATTCCGAGCATGATGGTAAAATCGCAGATTGGCATAATAGACATCAAGATAAAGTTCTAGATAAATTCTGTGATGATCATCCAGGAGCTCCTCAATGTAAAGTATTCGATGACTGATTCTGAAAAACGTGCACTTGATCTCATGATTGAAAGTGTACTCAAACCGGATTCTAAACTTCGTGGTTGTGCATACAATCAAGATTGTTATGAAGAATTGATGTACTGGCGTCAAAAGATGCTTGATTTACTTTATTATTATGAAAAACACGATGGAATTTCCACATCAGCCCCCGACTGGTTACAAATACGAGACTTGCAATTTCTCGAAAAACATGATTCAAATTTGGATTCGTAATTGTACTCGTGAATTTGTTGGTACGTCTGAAGTTCACCCAAGATCCGTATGGGGATTCTTTTGTCGTAAAAGAGGTGTGTTTCTTGCACCAGTAAATAAAAATAAACCAGGTAAAATTGTCAAAGCAGAAGATACAACTCCATTTTCTGCTATGCAATTAAATCTAAATCCTCTGATGTCTGCATTTTACAAATGAATACTCCAGATCCATCCTCAATAACATTATCTACTCCATCAAAATCATTTGCATATGAAACAATATCTCGTGAAATAGATAATTGTAGTGATATTGTCACTATCAAAGAAATGTTACGATGTTATGTGAAACTTTATTTCAAACAACAAGAAACTATCTCTGTTATCGGATTGCCTAGTATTAGTGATGAAAAGATTTGATGTTCAGGTCAATGATTATGTGAAATGGCACAAAAAAGGCATAACTCATAAGGGATGGGTTTACTTTATAGATGAAGAATATATAACTATTGAGATTGGTGTTAAGCCAAGACCATATTGTGACAGGGTAAGAAGTATTTTACACTGCAATGATCATCTTTTACTTGTTTGTTACAATCAATTTTGGGATGAATTAGAATACATAAAAACTAGGAAATCTATCCATGAAACTGAAGAGTTTTTTATTAGGGATGTCACTTATGTTGACACCCCCTGCAATAGCAGATGAAAGTAAAATCACCAAAGGATACAATACCTATGATTCATTGGGTTGTATGCTTCTGAAAGAGTGTACCGAAGGAGTCATAGAAGTTGTATCCTTGTTGGATATTTCTTCAGAATATAATAATACGATAAATTTTACTCCAGTTGCACTAGAATTTAATAATATTCTGGATTCACTGAATATTATTGGTGTTAAAGTCTATCTTGCTGATTCAAAATATTTCCCTCCAAATAATCGTGGAGTTTATCATACAGTAGGTAATAATTTCTTTTTGAATAAAGATTACATGGGTAATCCTGGTGTCTTGATGTCAGTTATGCGTCATGAAGGATGGCATGCTGCACAAGATTGTATGGCAGGAACAATTGATAATAGTTTAGTTGCAATTATAAAGCCTGAAGAAGATGTTCCTGTATTATGGAGAATTCTTGCAGAAAGAACTTATCCTAAAAGTGCAGTGCCTTGGGAAGCAGAAGCAGGTTGGGCAGGTAGAACAGCAGGAATGACAGAAAGAGCATTAGAAGCATGTGCGAGAGGTAGAATGTGGGAGGATCCTAACTACCCACCGACACCAAAAACAAGAGAATGGTTAGTTGAGAACGGATATATTAAGTAATTCATTGTTAAAATGTGGAGAGTTTGGGCAAAGTCTCTCGGACAGAAAGACGGTAAAAGTGATAAAGAAGCGGATAAGATTGCAATCATTAGAACTCTCATCATGTTTCAGTTGATTGTCACAAATGGATTCATCATTGCAGGTAATGTTAAAAGTTTGTGGTATGCCAATCCACAAACCTGCACAATTTTCTTGACATCACCTGATAAATAACCTATATTGTTAAGGTAGTCAATCAGGAGTTCTCATGTCTGCCACCTATTCAACTTATTTTGCTAAAAAGACACGTTATCGTGTTACCCTTGAGTTGGATGTTATGGATGATTTTGCACCACATAATATTGATTGGAATAAAATTCTTCAACTTGAAGGCAATGAGAATGTAGAAGCTTATGTTGAGGATCTTTCTGTTCCTGATTCATTCTTCTCCTGATAATGTTGAGGGTGATAAATAAAAAATATCACCCTCCTTTCATGGCATTTTACTGCACAAAACCTTCTGTGATTCAACCATCAACAACACTGTATTTTGTAGGCGAAAATCGATGGTCGGATCAATTTTCTGAAAGAGAGTTAAGAGACTCAAGAGAAGAATTTGATCAAAGAATTGCTAACAATGATTACAATGCAGGTGGGTTCAAAACAGCAACTGTAGTAGAAGAATGAAAACATTTAGCCAATTTCTTGAGAATGCTGATCTCAAGCAGAGACAACAGAATTTTAGAGACAAACAGGACTCCATGTCTGGTGAGAGTGGTGGTGGAATTTTAGATAAAGATAAATTATCCAACTCTGCCCGGGCAGAGATAGAAAGATTAGAAAAGAAATCAGAAGAAGAAAGAATTAAGAATATTGTAAAAAGAGAACTTGCTAGTGAAGTCTATGATCCTGAGATTCAAGGTAGATCTCAAATCACACAAACTGGTGAAGGTGGTAGAAAACAACCTAAAAGAGACACTAAAGATAGAAGAAAGCCAGGACAATCACCAAGAATGAAGGCAGTTGGTGGTGGCAAAATGGAACCTGTTGGTTCATATAAAGACAGAAAGGATATTGGTTCAACTAAGGCACGTTCAGAAAGAGAACAACAACCTCAGAAAGAACGTGGTTCTGCTGAAGTTAAACAATCCTATGCTGATAAGGTTAAAGCAGAAAGAAGAGCTGCAGCACAAGCAAGAATTGCAGCAAGAAAGTCAGGTCAACAAGTAAAATCAAAAACTACATCCTCTAAAGATGCTGAAAAGAAAGCATCAGAGATGTTAAGAGCAAAGAAAGCAGAACCAAAGAAAACAGAACCTGCAAAACCACGTCGTAGTTGGAAGACATCAGAAGGTGGTGGAATGACAAGAAAAGAAAGAGACTCTGCACGTAATAAAGAAAGAGGTCAAAGTCAGGCAGAGATTAAGAAACGTCTTCGTGCAGAATTTGAAGAGAAAAATGGTAGAAAACCAAACAAAAAAGAAGCCATTCAACTAACAGCTAAGGCCATCGCTGCAACAAAGGCATCATCCTGATAATTCACAACTTACAAAGTTACTCACCTTGAAATGTCCTCTATAGTATAGGACACACCATATTATGACACAGACTCACATCAACCACCCTGAAGATATGATTTTGACTGGCGATTTGTCAGTCCTGAATCTTCTTTATGATAAAGCATTCATCTCTATGAAGATGGATGGAATGTCATTGGTTTGGGGTACAAACCCTGCCAATGGTAAGTTCTTTGTGTGTACTAAATCTGCATTCAACAAGAAAAAGATTCGTCTTTGTTACAATGAACAGGACATCTTTACTCACTTTGGTCATCAAATTGAAGTTGTAGATATTCTTTCACGTTGCCTAAGGTATCTTCCTCGTACTGAGAACATTTATTGGGGTGATTGGCTTGGGTTTGGTAAAACTGATGTGTTCACACAGAACACTCTAACTTATGTCTTTCCTGATGCAATTGACCAACAACTTGTCATTGCACCACACACAGTTGTAAATGTTTTTGGTGAAATGTGTGATTCTGTTTGTACTCCATTGACAGAAACATTTGATGATACTATTATGGTAAAGTGGGTTCAACCATCTGTCGATCGTGTACCACCTACACAAACTGCACCTAAGATTAATAAAAAGGGAATCAAATTTCTGACTAAAAAAGAAGCAACTCAAGCTAAGATTGCAATCAATGCATTGATCAAGTCTGGTCAATATATTGATGATGCAACTCTCACTGAAATTCTGGGTTGTCAACATCTTGCCAATCTGTATCAGTATGTGATGGAAATCAAACTGGACATCATGGACAATCTGATTATCAATGATGCACCAATCGCATATCTTCCTAATGGTCAACAATGTGATGGTGAAGGTTATGTTTTTCACTCTGAGACCTATGGATCAGTGAAACTGGTGAATCGTACTGAGTTTGCCTACGCAAACTTCCACAATGGGTACGGCTCATAATTACTCACCTCCAAATGTCCACCATAGTATAGACACCACCACTTGATGATTCAACTTCGTCCCCACCAGGAAGAAGCAGTGACTGCACTTCGCAATAACACCATCGGTCAGGTAATTGTACCTACTGGTGGTGGTAAAACATTGATTGCAATCATGGATGCAGTCAAACGGTTTGAGATAAAAACTCCCCGTACGATTGTTGTTGTCGCTCCTCGTATTCTGTTGGCAGAACAACTGTCTTCAGAGTATCTGGAACATATTACTAATGCAAATGTTCTTCACGTTCACAGTGGAGAAACAAGGCATTTCAAGACAACAAAGTCTGAACGTATCAAACTTTTTGTTGATATGTGTCATACTATGAGTGAGCATGTGATTATCTTCACCACTTATCACTCTCTTCATCGTGTTCAGGAGTCTGGTATTGCAGTAGACACGATCTACTTTGATGAGGCACATAACTCCTGTCAGAATAACTTCTTCGGGCCCACTGATTACTTCAGTAAGAAGGCTGACCGTTGTTTCTACTTTACCGCAACAAGGAAGACATCAGTCACCAGTCGTAAACATGGTATGAATGAGGTAGAAACCTATGGTCAGGTCATTGCGCGTGTATCTGCACCAGAATTGGTGGAGAATGGATACATCTTGCCTCCAAAAGTAAAGGTAATTGAGATGGATAAGGTTGACAAAAAGTCACTCACTCCTCACCTTGAGGGTAACAATGTCCTCGCATCTATTGATCAGATCAATCTGAAAAAGATTCTGGTCTGTGTTAAGACTACCCGTCAACTTCAGAATCTGTTCATGACAGATTTTGCTGACCAGTTGATTGAACGTGGATATTCTTATCTCTACATTACATCAAAGACTGGTGCAATCATCGATGGTAAGAAGGTATCCCGTGAGGAGTTCTTCAATGTGTTGAATACTTGGGGTAAAGATCCTGACAAAAAGT
>Ga0213859_10000044_pt1 | contig 51896 bp, 72 predicted proteins | sample PICome_2_FD_160133 | JGI IMG/M metagenome (GOLD analysis project Ga0213859, IMG submission 160133) | Coastal seawater microbial communities near Pivers Island, North Carolina, United States - PICO304 | ecosystem: Environmental > Aquatic > Marine > Coastal | place: USA: North Carolina...
TCCGGCCCTCTCCCCCCCACTCCGAAAAAAAACTTCAAACAAAACTTGACAGGTTCCGAAAACCTGTGATAGAGTTACATCAGTAACAACAACAACCGACCAAGGAGGTCACACACTATGGGCTACATGCTCTCCACCAACAAGCAGTACGAGAACGGGGTCAGCGCTATGGACGCTGCTCTGGACGCCGACGCACTGTTCACCCCTCAGGTTACCGGCACCATCCTCCCCAACGGGAGCGTGGACGAGAACTCCAACACTGTCTACCGTGAGTACGCTGACGGCACTCAGGCGGTTCTCAAGGCTGGCGCTGGCAACAGTTACTACAGCGGCTCCTACGAGTCCATCCTCAACACCGCCGAGGCTATGTTCCCCGAGTCGGTCACCGGGATGCGCACGTGGCACCACGGCTCCATCCTCGTGTTCACTCAGGACATTGACGAGCCTTACACCTTCGGTGACGGCGACAGCCTGACCCGCTCCATCATGTACACCGCTAGCATGAACAGCGTGTTCAGCACTCGTGCCATCGGATTCACCTTCCGACCCTTCTGCACCAATCAGGAAGGTCTGGGCGAACTTCAGATGAGCCAGAAGCGCTCCAAGAACCACGATGAGATGCTGTTCAGCAAGGCTCAGATCATGGCAGAAGCGGCGAACCGTTTCGATGCCTTCATCACCGACGCCACGATGCTGAAGGGGCTTCAGATGACCAACAGTCTCCGCAACCGGATTCTGGAGCAGGTCGCTCCCCTCATCACCGATCCTGACGCCAACCAGAAGGCTGTGAACTTCGCTGAGAAGCGTCGTGACGGCATCATGTACTTCTACGGCGAGGAAGTGGAGAAGTTCGGTGAGAACGCCTTCAGCCTGTACCAAGCGGTGCAGTCCTACGAGTTCCACACCGGAACCAAGGGCAAGAACAAGGAGATGAAGCAGACCAAGGTTGTCACTGACCCTGAGGATGCTCAGACCCTCACCCTGACGGCACGTGAGATGCTTCTCGCCGCCGTCTGATTTGACACCCTCCTGAGCAAGAGGCTAAACTGCTCGCCACCAACCCATCTACAGAAGGAGCAAACTTCAGATGAAAACTTACCCCGAAGAACAAACCACGTTCATCGTCCACCCCGGCACCGGCACTATCATCAATGCCGCCGAGTGTGTCCTAGTCAACACTGACGACACCGCTGTCTGGCCCGAGGATGATGAACTGGTCGAAACAGCAGAGGCTAACGGCGACACCCTAGACGGTCTGCACATCGTGATGATGGGCAACGTGTTCGACGGTGTGACTCCTGTCGGCCCCTTCCTCAACTGGGAGGACGCTCACGAATGGGCCGAGGCCAACAGCGACCAAGAATGGTGGGTTGCTTCACTCAAATCCACCGCATCGTTCGCTGAGAGCGTGCTCTGATGAACCTGCACTCACCTACACTGCAAGTCAACGAGGACCACTACGACCTGTGGCGGGGCAATGTTGACCTAGGCGACGGCGAGACACTGAACATCACCATTACCCACGAGGGGATCATCATGGATCACTTCATCGGGGAGACTGGTGAGGTGTCCAGTACTGTCGGCATGACGTTCGATGAGTGGACCGATTGGATGCGATGGGATGCAGTGAATGCTGAATCGGACGCCATCCGGTCAATCATCAGTGAAAACTTTAAACAAGAGTTAGAAGGTCAGTTGAGCCTGACCGATGACTTCTAATAAACCTCAATGGTGTCCCTAGGGCACGCATCAAAAGAAATACTTGACAGCCTACAGTCACCTGTAGTACAATCAGAACCATAAACCACACAACCACAAGGAGCACCCATCATGGGAGACAGAGCAACCATCCGAATCAAGCAAGAAGGAAGCGACACCGCTATCCACTTCTACACCCACTGGCGAGGCAGTGAAGTGAACACCGTCGTATCCGATGCCCTACAGCGTGCAGACCGAGAAGGCCGAATCACTGACGACTCGTACTGCGCCCGCATCATCTTCGACACCCTCACCGAACTAGAAGGCAGTAGCACCGGCTACGGCATCATCATCGGTGACGACTGCCGACCCTTCGACATTGGTCACGACAGCCCTAGCATCGTCTGGACCGGATGGGGCAAGGAGCCTATCGTCGGCTTCATGGACATCCATGACAACATGACCCATCACATGCCTTGGCGAGATTGGGTCAATCTAAATACCGCTTTGAACTTGACAAGCGTCTGACCACCTGCTATACTTACACCCGTAAGCAACCAACTCCGAAAGGATACCAACCATGAATACCGAAACCACCAACAACTGCTGGGACACCTTCAATCAGGTTCTCAGCGCTGGCATCGACCGAATGATCCTGTTCGGTCCCCCCGGAACGGGCAAGACCTTCAGCGCCTTGCATGTCAAGAAAACACCCGGACAGGAGTCACATCGACTCACCTGCACCGACGACATGACCAACATGGACGTGACGGGCGGCTTCTTGCCTAGCGAGAACGGCTTCGACTACATCGAAGGTGCGGCCATCAAGGCTCGCCGTAGCGGTGGCCGACTCGTTGTGGACGAGATCGACAAGGCAGGCGGCGACGTGTTCGCTACCCTTCTCAACATGACCGACTCTGCGGAGTCTGCCGAGTGGGAGCATCCTGTCACCGGGGAAAAGACCTACCCTGCCGCTGGCTACACTGTCATCATGACGACCAACGTAGAGAACGTGGAGGAACTTCCCGAGGCTCTGACCGACCGGTTCCCCGTTCGTGTCCGCATCGACCGTCCCCACCCCGATGCTCTGCTCACGCTTCCTCCCCACTGGAGGAACTACGCAGACCGGATGGCTGACGCCGGTTCGGAACGCATGTCTCTCCGACTGTTTCAGTCGATGGTCAAGTTGACGAGCCAGATGGGCGAGGAAAAGGCTGCTCAACTTATTCTGGGAGATCGTGCGAACGCCTTCTTGGAGGCCATCCGCATCGACCAGTTCCAGCAGACCCCTGAGGCGAGTCTGTAACAGATCGTGCCACGTCGATAGGTCGAATGCTGGAGTGGTGCCAGCGATCCCTATCAGGCACATTAAGAGGGGAGGGGGATTGGTTGGCCCCCTCCCCTCACTTTCGACTTGACACCAACAACCAACCTATGATACACTTAGGTCATCATCTAGAGAGGAGATTGATATGACCATCATTGAAGAAGTACACAACAAGAACAGGCCGATGCCTGAAATCTTTACCCGAGAGGACATCCGCAACACTGGCGGCTGGGATGTCGGCAACGTTCGGGCAGTGCGAGGCGAACCCTTCATCACTGTCTCAGGACGCATTATGCGGGTCCCCTTGGACGACTCACAACTGGCACGTGCCATCCGAGCGCATGAGCAGATTCACGTAAAAGTTTCACCTCAAGATTTGACGCCCTACATCACTGACGTGACCGGCGAGGGCGCTGTCCGTGCGGCAGAAGAAGCCCGAGTGAACATGATTGCCTCCATGCTGGGATTCCCCATGAAGTCTCTCGTGACCGGCTCAGAGAAGTTTGACGGTGAACTGCTTGCCTCCAACAACTCATGGCCCGAAGCGGTCTATGCCGTGGCGGCGTCTGTACACACTGGAAGCCTGAATCCTCTGATCGTCGGCATCCGACGCAGCGCTCCTGTCTGGGCCGACACTCTGCGAGACATCGCTAAAGAGATCGTCGCCTTCCAGAAGAAGCAGATCAAGAACGTCAAGAAGAGCATGTACGGAGCGAACCTCACGTCTGACTCCGACGCACTGCGGAACTACGGCAGTACTCTGTTTAACCGCAACTCCGATACGATCATCGGCATGAACTTCACCATCGAACTTGCGATGCTTCTGGAGTCCATCGCCGCCATGCCCGTTCCCGAGCAGATGGAAGATGAGCCTGAAGAGGCAACTGCCGACACCGACGCCGAGTCCGCAGAGGACGAGAACGAGGGCGACCTCGCTACGGAAGAAGGTGAGACAAAAGTTTCATCCAAGGAGGGTGGCCTTAACGACGACGGCAAGGACAAGGAACTCAAGGAGAAGGCCGAGAAGATTGACCGTAAGGACATTCAGAAGCAGGCCAAGAAGATCATGGACAACGCCATCGCCCGAAAGGGAGTCGGTGACTGGCTCCCCGTGCGTCTTAAGCACGTTCCTCTGACGATCACTGTACCCGGCTCCATCGGGCGCAAGCGAGTAGCCTCCAACGTTGGACGCAACCCTCGCCGGATGCACCGGATGCTCACCGATCCTGATCGCCGCATCTTTGACAAGTACGTCAAGGCCAGCGGCGGCGTCGTCCTAATCGACGTGTCAGGCTCCATGTCGCTCTCCAAGGAAGAGGTACGCAACATGATGGAAGCGGCTCCGGGGTGTACCGTCATCGCCTACTCAACAGGATGGGACGGTGACAACACCTACGTCCTCGCAGACAAGGGGAAAATGTGTGACAAACTTCCTCGCTTCCGAGGCGGCAATGGCAACGACCTTCCGGCCATCCAGTACGCCGTATCCCGACGTACCAGCAAGAAGGCTCCCGTCATCTGGGTCACGGACGGCATGGTCTACCGCCCCGGAGGCGGCGGCACCTACGACGAAACCGAGTGCGCCAAATACGCACAGAAGAATCAGGTTCACATGGAGTACTCCCCGAAGGACGCAATCGAATACCTTCAGGGACTCCAGCGTGGGCAGGCGCACAAGCCTCAGGTACTGCGCAGGTGGAAGGAGCACGTCAAGCAGTCCTGATCGCCCACACAACGAGAAAGGCCGGGGGAATCCTCTCTCCCCCGGCCCTTCCGTCGTTCTGAACGGCTAACCCCGACGAAAACCGTTCAATGAATATATTAACTCAACAATACTACTTTGAAAGGAGGAACAGTGGAAGAAATGAATTTGTTTGGTCAAACAGACTTCAATGGTGTCCCTACGGATAGCATACAGACACTGTTCGACTTCTGGAAAGAGACATTCAACAAGCGAACCACAACAGTACTAGACGATGCAAGGCGGAAGAAACTCGCCACCGCTATCAAAGCATACGGCGAGGAAACATGCCGTCAAGCAATCATTGGATGTTCACTATCCGATTGGCACACCGGGCGGAACCCCGGCAACAAGAAATACCACGACCTAACTCTCATCTTTCGCAACGCCGACAAGGTAGAGATGTTCGTGGACATCTACGAGCAAGAGCACCAAGGACAGAAGGAGATGGACGAATGGCTCAACACATGACATACCACGCACTACTCAACATCTACTACCGCTTTATGGAATGGCTAATGCCGAGCGACTATTGCCTAGTAGACATGCAAGACAACTTCGTGCTAGCAATGGGCACCTTTCAAGAAGTAGAACTAGCAATGGACCAGTCCTACGGCGGAACGTTCGCCATCTTCAGGGCACACGAACTCCCTGACGGCTGCGACACTACAGCAGTGGAGCCGTTCTAATGAACTCTAACGTTACACGCACCACAGAACTCAGCATCCCCGATGAACTGGCTGCTATCTTCTCTGTACTCGCAGGGCCAAGGCTCACCGCACGGCCCGATCATCTTGCTGCCATCAACGTATGTACGCAACACATCCGAGACAGTCGGGATCGGAACGACAGCAGGCGGAGGGTTGGGAATGCCAATGGTGTCCCTAGCACGCATAGCAAGCACATGAGCACAGTACTGTGACATCGACATCCCCTCTTCCTCAGCAGCAGAAGCAACCAACTCTTTCACCCACTGAGGCAAATGAATGTGCAAACCAACCGACTTGTTTGGATCAGTCATCTAAATCCTCTAGGTCTTCCACGCCCGCTTCCTTCATCGCCATCATCAACAACAACTCAGTCATCGAAATACCATACCCGTCAGCAATATCTAACAGCAAGTTCTTCAAACGGGGATCAACCTTAAACGACATGCCCACCGTCTTTAATTCCAGATCGGCTCGCTTTGCTGGACGACCCGGCCCGCTAATATCAAACATCTCACTCATATTTATATAATACCATCTCTTTCATCATAAAACACCCAATGGTGTACCTATGGTGTCCCTAGCGGGAGGGTGCTGCGCTGGTAGCGGCAGACATTCTTATAAAATGTTGGACTCGGGTTCAATTCCCGACTCCCGTACCAAATCTTGTGACTGCTTTCACGAACTCTCATCTTTACACCCCGAACAAGCCCCGGTATACTAGTAGTTGACCAAGCACCTGAGGAGGTGAACAGAAAACAAATGGCTAAGAAGATTATGTCCCGTATTCGCAAACGGCGAGACAACCGGAAAAACATGATTCAGATCAACGGTATCTATGTACCAAGAGACCGCAAAATGTGGACCGACGATCTAGAACGAGAAATGCTCCGAGCACGAAGCGGATTCGGATTCTAAACACACCAACCAAAACTAACAAGAAAGGGGGACCCGGCTAAACTGCTGAGGTCCCCCTTTTCTTTTGCTCTAACCATGAGGGTCAACCAGCCCCGCCCCGTCAGCCCACACCGCTAAACTGACGGGACTCTCCAACCCCGGTCTACCGAACCGGGACTAGCCCACCCAAAAAACCCTCAATGGTGTCCCTACCGCAGCCTCGTACCGCACTCCAAACAAATCTCAGCCCAAGGATACGACTGACGCTTCTCCAACGGATGAGTACAGGTGAAAATCTCACGCCACCGTGCATCCGCCATCTGCCGCAGCCACTCCGACACAGACAGGCCATCAGCCTCAGCCGCCTCCTGCCACTGCCCCCGCTGAATCTCCCCAACACGAATCAGCACCTGACGATCACGCACCTCCTCGGGCGGGACCTCCTCAGGATCAGCCAACGCCGCCTCAACAGCATCAGCCACCTTAGCCCTCTTCACCTCATCAGCCAAAAAAGTTTGTTTCAAATAATCACTAGACATCGCTGTCCTCACTTTCATCAACAACCTCAGCCTCCACGACCTCGGAAGAACTCACATTATCCAAAATATTATTAACCACAGAAGAATCCAAAACACCAGACGAAGACATCAACTCCAACAACGCCAAAGCCTCACCCTTAGCATCACCCTTATCAACCTCCGCCACAGGACCACCAACCAACGAAGACGTAACATCCACCACCTCAGACCGCTCCAAACCAGAAATAGCAACCTCAGTACGCTCAACATTCATCCCCAACAACTTCGCCCTACGATCCATAATACCCAACACAGTACGAACAGCATTCTGATCAGGCTCCAACATCACCTCAGAACCATCATCCAACACCTCACGCCTAAACTGAGTCAAAGGCCACACAGACTTCTGCATCTCATCCAAACGCTCCAACTCCAACCTCAACACCTCAGGATACGACAACCAAGCCTCAGAATTCAACCGACCCAACTGACGCCGAGTAGCAGCAGCCACAGCAGCAGCCGTCATATTAAACCGCTTAGCAATATCAGCATTCGACACACCCGACTTCTTCAAACCAAAAATCCGGGCATCCCGCTCAGCCAAAAACTCCTTAGAAAGTTTATTAGAATCCATACCACGCCTCCACCACTATGATAGCACAACGCTATACACCCAGAATCAACTCCGATTCAAATGCGACCACACCTGAGCCAACGTAAACCGCTCCACACGAACACCCCTACGCTTAGCCTCAGCATCCAACTGACGAGGAGTCAACCCAGCCCACACACCATGCTGATCCGAAGCCGGAAACGACAACGCATACTCCAAACACTCCTTACGCACAGGACACTGCCTACACATCCTCCGAGCCTCCGAAATATACGACAAATCCTTATGCTCCCGAGGGAACATCTTATCAGTCTTGTCCTTACACAACGCATCCTGAGACCAGTGGTATTTGGTGGGTTCTGGTGGGGTGTTTTGGGGTGAAATGGGGGGTTTTGGTGCTTTGTTTGGTTGTATAGGTGTTCGGATGTTTTTGGTTATGCGGTTGAGTGGGTTTGTTTCTTTTTCCATTGGGAGGGTCCTTCTAGTGTTGTTGTTGTGTTTTGTTAGTTACTAGTAGGCCCCTTTAGGGGTTATGTTACTGTTTGTTTACGGTTTTGTCAAGGGGTGTGCGTGCCTGTTTGGATGCTTTTTTGGTTCGTTTGCGTGCTTGGTGTTGTTGTTCTGTCCGGTCCCAATACATGCAGAGGAGGGTGAGTCCTGTGCCGAACAAGAGGGGTACGATGAAGTCTAACATAATGTTTTATCTATCTCGTAGGAAAAGGTCTATGAGTATCATGAGGAGGATGACACCTAGTATTAGACCGTATGAGAGTACTACTGTATCCATATAGGGTGTTTCCGTATAGTGTTATGTGTGTACTATGAGGTTTAGATTACTTTTGGTAACGTGGCAGGTTTAGCGGGCGTTTTATTTGGGGTGTGTGCCTGCTTCTGCGTTTTGGAACATTTGGGTGATTTTGATGACTGTGATGTATGTTGCGGCTGTGAGGATGCCGGTTGCGATGATGGGTGCGTACAGTATCCAGTAAACTTTTTTGGTCATTTGGTGGTAGCCTTTCGGTATGTTTTGACGACTTTTTTGCCTATGATGGTTACTATTTTATAGGCGACGTAACATGCTGTAAACGCCCCTACGCCCATCAATAATACTATGGATGCGAGTAATGCTTCGTCCATCAGAACCTTCTTGTAGCGTCCTTCACTTCGTTGGGGGTGAGGCTATCTCCGTAGTTGTCGTGAATACTGTGTATGTTGGACGGTATCCAGCCACCTACCCACTTCCCTTTTTCTTTCCCTCTGGGCGGTAAATACCATCCGATTTGGGTGTGTTCCGAACAGTACGGATATGGGCGTGATACGTATGTTTCTTGCTTATCGGTGAATTGAACGTGGTATTGTGCTGAGTTGCCGCATCTGCTTACGGTGCAGTACTTGAGGCTGAGGTTTCCTGATTCAGTCATAGTCTTTCACTTTAGTTAATGTTTTCGGCGTCGTCTAGTCGTGCGGTAGGGGGAACGATCCGTGTTTGTTCTTCGCCGGGGTCTGAACACAGCCAGCATTGGCTGTCTTTCGATTCCCAGTATACGTCACATCGTTCACAGTACATTGGGGGTATCCAGAGGGGTTCCATCAGTCGCTGTTGTGTGTGTCGGCTCGGCATCCGTCTAGGGGGCAGATGCAGAGGTATGTGGTGGTTACTGGCCCTGATAGGCTTGACCATCTTTGTTCTTGCTTTTCACGGCGCTTTTTGTCTCGTTTGACTCTTGCCGGGGTCTTTTTGGATATCATTTAGGAGTATCCTCCATCCAAATAATCCGGTTATTGCCGTCGTCTAGGAAATAATGATCGGACTTAATCCGGGGAGAAACGCCAATCATAGCGTAGGTGCTCTCGTAAGCAGCGATCCGTCGCTCTTCTAACTGGCCCAGCAAACCTAGATTGAAGGACTCTTTCGTCACCGTGTCGGTGATTTTATCCACAATCTTCACATGCTTATTGTCGGTATTAACATACCAATGCTCTGTTCCCGCTGTAAATTCACAAATCATTACCAAAACCTAATCTTATTTTTCAGAGAGGTTAGCATCCTGTACGGGATAACTTCCTGACTGGACGACCTATTAGCCGGATGAGTCTTATGCTTAAATATCCTTTTGTCTACGTGGTAGAAGATTGCGGCCCCTACGGCGTTGGCTATAACTGTCTGCAACAGCGCCCCAGCGGGGATGAACACAATACACAACGCTAGCACAGGAGTGGATAATTGCCAGCGAAAGGCATACTTTAAGAATCGTTTCATAGGTCACTGATCTTGCCCTTCTAGCGCATTAGCCATATTCAACAGGTCTAGCAGCCCATCTTGGACTTGAGCAGCCTCCACAATATTCCTGTGAGAAACTTCAGATAGCATCGACTCAATCTGTTGAATCATAGCCTCTACTTGGGATTTAGTAATATCGGTTTCGGTCATAAGGTAGTTCTCGCTTTCGGTTGTCTTTAGTAACCGTTGGCCTTGCGGTCAATCTTCCCGGTCACTTTTCGGTTGATCTTACGTGAACGCCAGCGACTGCGATCACCAATAACTCCGGGGGAATTAAGCACTGTCACAGACTCAAAGTCTTCCTCTGTGATTGGCTCAAACTCATCCACATCAAATGTATATCCCTCAAAGGGAGGACTACCATGCCTAATCCAATGACGCAACTCACGGAACTTCTTCATGTATATCACTTTCATCCTCTCTCCAAAAATCACCATGATAAAAATAATGATTAGGACCACTAGGGTTTTCTGGCTTCTTATAAACCCACGGAGACTTCTCCACAAAGTCTTCACTTACCGCCTCCTCAAACTGGTCAGATGTAAGGCCACGATTCCTGTAATAAACGTATCTATCTACAGCGGCCTGAATCATAAGGTCTTCACTCCAACGGGCAGCGTTAGCCATAGCATCCCCTTTATCCATCAGCGACACGATAGTTTCATGTGCCGCCGCCATAATATTAGCATCAAAAGTATGATTTTGCTCACGCAAAACTTCCTCAGCCAACGCTAAATTACGAAGAACGCCCTGCGGCGTATACGGGTTTGACGTACTCATATTGTTATTCTACCACACTTGAGACTAGCGGTCAATACTGGAGCCGGAGGTGAGGATCGAACTCACAATCTACGCTTTACAAGAGCGTTGCATTACCATTATGCTACTCCGGCGTAGCGCCCCCGGCAGGAATCGAACCTGCAATCTACAGATTAGAAGTCTGCCGCCTTATCCGTTAGGCCACGAGGGCTAAATAAAACTGGCAGGGGTAGTAGGAATCGAACCCACGCCAACGGGTTTGGAAGCCGTTGTTCTACCACTAAACTATACCCCACTGGCGGAGCGGGTGGGATTTGAACCCACGGAGGCTGTGAAACCTCAACGGTTTTCAAGACCGACCCATTCGTCCGCTCTGGCACCGCTCCACGTGTCATACTAACACACATGCCTGTGTTCAGTCAAGTCATAGACTCCTGTACAAGCAACTGTAGTTACCGCCTGTCGCCCACGGCCCATTACCGCAAACTTTACGCAAAGTAATCGCTGCATTAGCCCACTCAGAATTTAGTGTGTCCTGTCGGGTGCGAAGCCCGTGGAGAGCCATCAACCAGCCACCATCCCCGAAGGAACGTCCACCGAAGTAACCTGCTCGGTTATGTACTGGGTTAAGTTGCACAACGCCTGTGTCGCCTGTGGACTCATTTAAGGTGTCTAAACCGCACCCAGATTCACGTTTAGCAATTCCGCCGTCTACAAAGAAAGCAGCAGAGTTACCGCTAGGGTCGAAGTAGTTGAACACTCGCCTTACTGACTCACAGTCGCCCGGAATGATCGCAGGAGGCCCAGAGGGCGGCTCTGGAGGCTCTGGAGCCTCGGTGGTAGGGGGACTGACTCTAACCGCCACAGAGGACACTGTGGCCGGTCCTGAGATGTCCTGAACCGTAGGTAAAGTCTCTACCGCCGCTTGTGGGGCACTATCAACTGTGGATAAAGCCAGAGTGGTCGTCGTAGTGCTGGGCGTACTCGTAGTGGTCGAAATAGCCATTGTCGTCTGTACCAAAACGGTAGTACTTGTACTCGTTGTAGGTAACGCTGTTGTGCTAGTCGTGGTCGAAGAGATGCTAGTCGGTGGTGTGGTCGGTTCAGGAATACTTAAGATTGCTACACTGTCATCTGGAACACCGCATCCCAGTAGCAGTAGCGGAAGTAGATATAATGTTTTCTTCAGCATATTAGTCCTCCAGTAGAAAAAAAAAGAAGGCTACCCGCTGAATCTTCCCAATCCAACGGGTAGCCCCCACCTTTTTGTATGTGTTATGTATTTATACTACCATACATAACTTAGGGTCATCGGGTAGTTGAAACTACCTCGCCCCAAGCCATGCCCTTGTTGGCACGGCTGTTAGCCTCCCGAACCCAAGCGGTAGCCGCAGGGTTAAGGAAACGGTCGTACTTCCGGTTGCCCTGAAGTGAACGAATCTCACGAGGCGACAGACCAGCGGTGTGCAAAGCATTGCCGATCAGGCCACGAGGATGACGGTACGTCACCATCTTCGATGAACGGTTACGGGCAGACGGAGCACGCTCTGCAACCTCGGTAGCCGCCTGAATAATTGCCTTCTTCGTAATCAACATAATCTCCTTTGTTTGTCGTTGACTGTGGGTATTATACTAGCCTCGGCGCAGTGTGTCAAGGCCAGACTCTAAAGAAAGTCCACTCACCATTCTCGTCAGTGTAGTAGACCCTCTTGATTCCATGCTCCCTAATCGCTTCCATGCAACGAGAACAAGGCTTAGCAAGCGCTAGATTGCCGCCCCGTGTAACACGAGCAACAAACAACCTAGCGCCCTGAGTATCGCCAGCATTCCGCAAAGCATCCGCTTCAGCATGAATCGAACAGTGGAAATGCTTATTGTCCTCCACAACGGAGGGATCGTTCTTTACACGATTAAATCCCGTGGAAAGGACAGAGCCACCCCGCCACACAACAGAGCCTAGACGCCACTTGTCGTGATCTGACTTTTCGGCAGTGTTAACAGCCAAAGCCATAGCAGTGGATGTCATCCGATGCTCCTATTATCTGTATAGTTTTCTGGAAAAGGGTGAAGATCGCTCAGCAGTACGGCACGTGTTCGCTTTCCGGGCGCTTCCTCATGCTTAATATAGTTAGGCGTAGTTCCCAACTCCCATGCGTCGTCATACTTCATATGGCCAATAATCTCAACTTGGGTTAGTTCTGCATCAGTCGTGCGGGCCGCAAACAAGTGCAACCCCTGCCCGACCTGCCACTCCCTAACAGCGACATCATCTCTAGACCTGACGCACCGAACTTCAAAATTGGTTCCAACATCAGCATGAGAGTTCTTATACTTGCTATGCTTACTTTTAGCCCACACACTACCCGACCAGTATCTATTCGTGGCTTTAGCGACGGCTAGTTCGCAAACACACGCTCTAGCCTGTGCGGTTCTGTCATCTTCCATACGCTTACGGTCGTAATGCGCACGGTCAGATGAATCCCAATTCGCTTCTTGACGGCGAGCGGCCACATTCAAAGCGTGGACCCACTCCCAAGGCTCTAAGGAAACTATCATTCCCAGTCCCCATCAGTGTTGAGCAGCCACGTCATCAGAATAATGATTCCAATAGCGCAACCAATTCCAAAAGCGTGCCAGTGATTCATGCCACCATTCTAACACACGCACATAGGCACGTCAAGTCTAGTGCTCGTTCAACACCTCGTTAGCGTACTCAGCAAACTCTGAGGCATCGTTCTTAAACCAGAAAGGGAACACGGCGTGGATTAATAGCATTAAGCCAGTCACAAAAAACTCTACCGCAAGAACTGAGGCGAACAACAAATGGTCGCCATACGACATGTTATTTGACTTCGGGTGATCCGAAAACTTGTTGCAAATTTTCTTCCACATTCTTGCCCCGCTCTTTCTTTAGGACCTCAGCCGGAGTGACTACTTGCTTAGACAGATGCTCTACCGGGGGACGATCACCAAGCATTTCAGTCGGCAGATCATCCCACAGGTCAGGCATCAGGCTTCCTTAGTCATCACGTCGATGTATCCACCGAGTTCCTTTTCCAGCATGTCAAGTGGCCGTGCCCCCACCATACCGTACTCTGCCTTACCGTCAATAAACACCATCAACGTCGGGATGCTAGAAATATCAAAACGCTCCATAAGCAGAGGAGCCTTATCTGCCTCAACCTTAATCACCTGAATATCGTCTGCATACTTGGCAGCAAAGTCGTCCAGAACTGGAGCCATCGCCTTACACGGGCCGCACCAGTCGGCCCAAAAGTCCACCAACACAGGCTTAGCAGAAGTTGAGATCATATGCTCAAACTGCTTTTCGTCAACAGGGATTGCGTAACCCTCAGCCATAACAACTCTCTTTACTGACTCATCGTTTCGTTTCATGACTATATACTAGCACAAATCGCAAGAGCAAGCCATTGCACCGGCAAGGTTATTTCAGTAAACTAGAGACATGCACGTACAGGATAACTTCATCACAGACCCAGACTTGATAGAGGCAATCAAGCAGGACGAGACATTCTTCCCGCCTGTCATGGACACCTTTGAAGACCGTGGAAGTCTTGGCGACTATCACGGACAGCAGTACCACAGCGAAGAGGCATCCTGCTTTGCCCCTTACATGTTCTGGGATGGCTGGTGGAACTCCCCTGCCGACACGCTCAAGAAGCAAGTCATTCAGGCCATCTGGCAACACCCCGAAACACGAGACTTTAATCTAGAAGATGTAATTGGGTTTGAGTACTGGACACGAACTTTCGTCCCACCTCAGTACCTGCCGCACCACGTAGATGAAGACACATTCCAATATGCTCACGATAAAACATTCAACGCCCCCATCAGCGGATGCATATGGTACGGCTTTACCGAAGCAGACGAAGGAGGAATGCTAGAAATACATCGTCCTCGTATTGAAGGCTCCCCTTCAGAAGTCTTAGAAGCAGATCAGGCTATCACATATCTCAGTCCCCCTGACGAGAGAGAACGGATTGCATACAAGCCCAATAGGTTAGTTGTTTTCGACGCTGGCCGAAGATTCCATGAAACCACTGTAGTGAAATCGGGGACACGGCAAGTCATGGTAGTCAATGTATGGCATAAGGATAGCCCGCCGAGGGCACTGAGCACAGGAGAGTTCTTCTATGAATCTTGAACATTTGGGAACAGGGATTGTCAAAATCTCTAATGCCGTATCCGTAAACACCGATATTTTCCCTGCAATCGAATCTCTACGACAAGACGCTCTAGACAACCACTACACCTACGTGTGTGACGACGACGGTAACATGCTACATGCCACTAACTTAAGTGGTCATCGCTTCACACCAGAAGAACTAGACGCAAACTGCGTAAGAATAAACAACTTTCACGAACTTGAAGAGGAATGGCAAGCGGCTTACTTCAAAACATTGGAGACTGAAATCTACGACGCCCTGCTCAAATATGCAACTCAGTTCCCCATGATTATCCCGTGCTTGTGGTGGAAAACAAAAGGACACGTGCTGTCATACAAGCCCGGATCAGCATTGGGCCTTCATGCTGACAACGACATCAACTATCAGCCGCATCACGAGCCTGATTATCAACTCGGCATCAAGCATGTCCTAGCAGCAATCGCCTACCTCAACGACGACTATGAGGGCGGCGAAATTGTTTTCCCATACGCAGATGTCACGTATTCACCTAAAGCCGGAGACGTTCTACTGTTTCCGGCAAACTTTATTTGTGCCCACGAAGTCAAACCAATCACCGCAGGTAACAGATACGCCTACCTATCATACTTTGGACAAGGTTCTTCTGCACCAGACTACGGTGTGACAATCATCGAAGATGACCACAACATCAACAGTGGACAAGTATGGATGCACAACCTATTCAAAGACTACGCCAACTACGTTAAATACAACGAACTTAGCGAAGACTTACTACTCCCAATTCACAGAGCATTTAACTCCACAGGAACCCGAGAAGAAATCAACAATGCATAAAGTATCGTTAGTAAACATACCGTATTTTTTTGGCCTCATTGAAGACGTAGACAATCAACTCATAAGCCAACAAATTATTGACTACGGCGAACCTCACGGCCAAGACATACTGCTGCCCGATTCCTCCGAGATTAACGAACTACTGACCCGCCTAACACGCCTAGTCCAATACGGTGCAGAAAACGCCGAGTTAATACTCAAGTCCCAGTGGGCGCTAAACTTAAAACAAGGCGAAAGTGTAGAGCCACACTCGCATCACGCAAACTTCCACATATACCCTGAAGATTACTGGTCCGTAGTGTACTATCCTGTTGCAGACGAAAACTCTGCCAAACTTATACTGTCAGCCACGTGGTGCAACACCGTAAACAAAAACACCCACGTGCAGCCCCAGACAGGTATGTACGTTGTCTTTCCCTCATACATATTACATTGGACAGAGCGACAGCAGTCCGCCGAGAACAGGCTTTCAATTAACGCAACCTTTGCACCAGAAGAACCAAACATGGCCCCCAATGTAGACTTCTCAATCTATGACCGGCGTCCACCCATCGGACCCGCCTGACTATCGGAAATCAGATCGGGCATCCAGATTCTAGGGCCAGCCTGCCCAACAACTTCATTGTTGACAGTATCAACACCGTAGCAGGCCATACTCAAAAATGCGACTCGCCTTCCTGACTCCACAGGATAGACTTCGTGACGGCCAACATAACTGGATGGGTAGATGGCAACTGAACCGGCTTCAGGGGCAAATGCGTGCTCGGCATGAGGAAAGTTAATCTCTCCACCAGTGTAGTCGGTCCCACAGTTGTTTAGATAAAGATTGATGCTTGTGCTGTTGTGCATCGACACTTGGTTGGGCGGGGACTCGCCCCACTCAAACGGCACCTGATCATCGCAATGCGGACCTATGTTCTGACCCGCATCGTAGACAGCAACATGGCCCTGTGGCCTCCACCAAGCAGTCGTGGCCGCATCGGGGAAAATCTTGCAGTACTCAACCAGCGCACGGTACAGGGCGTCCTCACAGGCGTCCACAAAGTCTAGGTACTCCTGCGGCGCTTCTTCACCACGGTTGCGTCCACGAGTGTCTAGGAACCGCTGAGGAGCCATACCGATGTCCTCAAGACTGAACTTGAATCCTGTCTGATTAACAGCGTGATCCTTTTCAAACTTGAAAGTTTCCTCAGACTGGCCGGTCAGCCACCCGCAATATTCTGCAAAAAAGTCCGGGTCAATGTCCAAAACATTACGACAAATAACCACACCCATACCGACGTGCTCTGATGTAATCATCATCCCTCCGAATTAAGTAAAGTAGTTCGATACTGCTCTGAGTTGTGATCGTAACCACGCTCATCTAGAAATGCCCGATAGTCTTCCCGTAGCGTCGGCATCCACACGTTCGTGCTTACCTCTGCGCCTTCTGGGTTCTGCAACGGATCAACAACATCCTCCCGCACGGCAGGATTCGGAGTACCCTGAGAATACCATCCCAAGTACGACATTCTCCTACCCTTACCTACCGGACGAACTTCGTGGGCAGCAACGTAATTGGATGGGAAGAATATGATAGTTCCAGCCTCAGGAACAATAGGATCAATGTTTAAGTAGTTGAAGTTATGGGTACCCTCAGTAAAGTTTCTGCCGTCCAACTCAGACTCAGGTACCGATGAGTTTAGGTACGTCACATTAGACACGACATTGCGTAGGGCTAACTCTTGCGAAGTGCGATGAACTCCGTAGATATACTCAGCGCTAATGTCTGAATGCGATCCGAGGTACACCCCATCTCCGTAAGACACTACGTGCCCTTTCACCTTCCACCACACACAGTTGTACGCCAAAGGATAACACGTGAAATACTTTAACAAACACGCATCTTTAGCCGCCTCTAATTCGGCCAGTAACTCACGAACGTCTTCCCGAGGGTTTAAGTGCAGCGATGACCCACGGCGAGGCATTGACTCATAAGTATCCAGCCCAAACAAATATCCGCTTCTGTTCTCATAAGCAACCTCACCGGTTTCAGGGTCAGTCACTTCAGTGTACATGCCCGCATACTCTTCGTCCACTAAAGTAGAAATTTCGTCATACACTTTGTCCCAGTCGCAGGAGACAGCATTGCGAAAAATAACTACACCGCCGCCTAAGTCTTCCGGCTCTGGATCATTGTACTTGATGAACATACAGATAGTTTACTGAAACAGATAATCGTTGTCAATGGAGTGATGACTACAGAAATATCCTAGAAACTTTCGTTCTCCCGGCTTGAACCCGCCTGCAACAGCGTGAGACATGAGAAACAAATCACTAATCAGCATGTCACCAACTTCCCAGTTCCACGTCAAAAGACTAGATAAGTTGTAAACAATATCAGTTTCGATTATGTCTACATGTGCCTCAAATTGAGATTTTTCGTTTTCAGTAGGCTCACGCCCATCAAAAGAAAACAAACTTACATCCCCTTGGCAGATTCTCAAAACCTCAGCCTCTTTAAACGGGTGCTTCTCCACAGCATTACGTGGATTGGAATGAGTCAGGTTACCTTTCCTGTCACTAATAACTGAACTTGTAACGACCGCTTTTCGCATGAAGTCCACCGTGTCAGATGGTAGTGCTTCAAGCAACTTAGAGTTGTTTTTAAAGTAAGTCATGCCCACCGAAGGAGAACAATCAAACTTAAGCATATTCCAAAAACCGGCAACTGTAGAATTCTCAACAGATGAAAAAACATGCTCCAAATGCCAGTTTACAGAAAGATCAAGTTCTGTGTGATATCCATGTGCGAACGTATGCTCGTGGTCTTCTTCGTAACGTCGAAGCACAGTACGATCAAAATCGTCGTTTCTTGGAACCCATCCGACATAATCACCCATAGCAAGGATGATATCTAACTGCTGTTCTTCAGTAGCGTTCAACCCACGAATACCAAAAACGCCGTCGTGCAGAAACTTCCATGCAAAGTATTCTGGGTCGCTCATTACATCACGGTAAGAGCAACGGATTACCTCAATCATGATTCGATTGGCACACCGTCAGTTCCGCAATTGGCCGCATCGTCTACGGTCTCAGCGTCGTGAGTGGTACCGTACTGTGCTACACATCGGCCCTGATAGACAGGATTGATACCAATGTTCTGCTCTTCGCCCGTGGAAAATCGTGAATACTCTGACTTGCAGTACTTCTCGTAATCGTCGTAAATGTTGTTCATCCACATAGCGGGGCACCACTGAAAACTATCGGCAGGCTCAACAATGTTAATGTTTGCCTCTTGATGTGGTGAACCCTGACCAAAGAACGACAGGTAACTGTATCGTACCCCGGCATCCATTCGGCTAACCTGATGTGAGGCCATGTAGTTCGTGGGGAAGAACACAATGTCGCCCTTCTTGGGCTTGTACTCAATGCCGAGGTGGAAGAACTCTAGAACGCCCCCAGTGAAGTTGGTGCCGTCTAACTCGTCTTCGCTATCCACCGAATCGTTTAGGTACACGAGGCATCCGCAGGTCTGCCGTGCGGCCATCTGCCCACGAGGCATGTATCTGACTCCTTCAGTGACCTTGTAGTTTGTATCATTGTCACAGTGAGCGCCGAGGATGCCCTCGTCGGCGTAGCGAAGAATGTGTCCACGGTTCTTCCACCATACGCACCCAACAATGAGGGGGAAGTAGTCAATGTAACGAATTAGCGCTTTGTAAATAGTGTCTTCCATGTTGTGAAAGAACGCACGGGGGACATCAGGCGTTTCTTCAGTGACAGGGTGAAGCAAGCGAACCGGTGTTGCGGGAATATCTTCAGGCCGGTAACGGAATCCGTCTTCATTGATTCCGTACTTTTCACCATCCTCGCCAACGATGTATTCCCATCTGTTTTGATGAGAAACTTCAGACTGTGCGTCAATGTACTTGAAAACTTCCTCAGTGTCCCCCTGTACAGCGTTACGGAAAACTAATACACCGCCACCCAAGTCTTCTACTTCAAACTCACCAATTTCCTTGATGGCATCGTCGTCAATTGTAGGTGTGTCTGGATGCGGTTCACCGCTTCGCCAGTCTTCAGGCTGGATATTGTCATCTGTCATGTTACTGCTTTACTAAAATATGGAACCCGATAGCGTGGGGGATATGGTAACTTGTAATGTCTGTACGGTCGTCTAATACTTCGTACATATCGTACAACGGCTCAATGTAATAGTCCGATGAGTAGAGGCGCATCATTTCGTTAACGCCCGAAAGATAAATAGCGCCCCCAGAATTTGTAACGTCTACCACTTTATCAATCAAAGCCGGGTTGATGGTCAAATCAACAGAGTGCATGTGAACAAAATCAAACTGTGGCTCCGTCATTGCTTCTAACTCTTCAACTTCCATGACTGTGTAATCTCCAGTGAAGTTGCAATCTGGGTGTGTTAAAACGTGTGCCTCAAATGCTTGCAAACAGTCGTTGTTTAAGAAGGTTAGAGCGCACCCTTTTCTGTTCAAGTCTAAAACAAAATCAAAGTTTCTATCAGGTGACGCAACTAGAGCAGTTGTGGGCTGAATAAGATCAGCAACCATCTGCGAGTAAATCCCTGTAGAGATATAAACCATCTCTTTCCATCCCGCAACTTTGCCGGAAAGCAAGTCCCACACATGCATGTAGAAATCTGCTCCGACAGCGATGGAGCGCCGGTCCAAATTCTTGGAAGTCCAATCAGCATTTACGGCCCTAACGATATCGTCGTGAACCTGAAAGAAATCGTAATCCAGTGCTTGTGAAGAGTTCTTAGAAAACTCGTAAGTCAAAGCATTCGCAATTAAGAACTTATTACCTAAAATCTTATCCATTTACGATACTCCTTGCTAACTGCCAACGATGCCACAAGCGGCGAGCATTTACCATCAGCAACACATTGATTTCTTTTAACGCATCATTCGATGCCAAACTATGCCCTTCCTGCAACCGCAAGAACGGGAAAGTTGCTTTAATCTGAGCAACAATATCGTCAAAAGAAGATGATGAAATGTTGCCTGTCTCCATACCCAGCACATACATGATGCTGATTAAATCTCGCTCTACATGGGCAAGATCAGCCACAGCGTCATAGGCGGGTGTGCTAGCGTTTCCAATTCTACTCATCAGCAAACTCGTCTAAACTCTCGGCGGACATAGGAAGTGAAGTGCGTAGCGGATCAATTTCGCCTGAGTAAAAGTGGCACATAAACCCCTCTCCTGACGGAACATTCCATGCCGTTGTTGAGGTGTCGAACTTGACAGGCTCCTCAGCAATCTGGGAACTTTCTGTAGGATCAAACCCCTCGTCAGGCTCACCAAAAGCATAGATGTCCACGCCAGAGGCTTGTGCCTCAGTTTCCACGGCACCATCAGTTACGGTATACTTCTTCATGACTCTAGTGCTTCTAGGTTCTCCACCATAGTTAGCAAAGACTGGTACGCAGGGTAATCAGCGTCAGCCTCAGCAACCGGGATAACAAAACTTGAATCAAGGGTTGAAGTGTCTACATTCAACATCATCGCCATAGAGACAATGTTCTGATTCAGAAAATCAATTGCCTTCTCTTTAGCCTTTTGGCGTTGTGCTTCTGAAACGGTTACAGCCATTAGTTCCTCACAATCGTGCTAAATCGTTCTCTGTGTTTTTATATGATACACAATCTTTGTATAGTTGCGCAAGTATAGGGCGAGGCTCTTCCATCAAGTTGTTCTCTGCCGCCCACAGTCTAAATGACAACGGCATTTCAGGGTCGTCCAAATTGGTTGAGCATGTGCCGGTCTTAAAATATTGTGCAACCTGCTGATCCGGTAAAGCCATAAGGTCACGCACAACTTCGTTAGAATCTTCATCATCAACATTTAGACCTAAGTGGGTCAAAACCTCATTAGACTTTAACGCCGCAGGCTCAGTACTATCCGCATGAATATAAGCCCACTGCCACTCAAGCATAAGTTTAAACAACTCGTGTAGCGTTGACGAACCTGCATACGGGTGAATTGTGCTTGTCTGGGCGATTAGTCCCCCGTCTTCGCAATCTACCACACTGTTGTCTAGTTGGATATAAAGAATGTACGCCATCCCCGGCTCGTGGAATACGGGAATGTACTTCTGGATCATGGATAAGTAGTCTTCAATGTTATCTAGAACTACTGTCTTGTAATCTTCCCGCCCGTACAACTCGTCTAAAGTCATGTTAAGGTGAGTTTCCGTAGCCGAGCACATTGGATACATCCAGTGGTCGGTGTGCTCCTCTTTAGGAACTGAAGCCTGCAATCGAAAGAACCTACGCAAGCGAGGCATATCATCTACGTCATTAATGATGGGCATCATGCCGGGAAGAATATCAATCAACCCTTGAACATCAGCATAGTCGGCAGGGTCAAACCCCGCATCACGAATAGACACATCCAACAAAGGACGCAACTTACTCAATTTATCTTCAAGAGCGATCTTCTGTACACTGTTAGTTAAACGCATGACAACACCTTCCTCTGCTAATATTATACCGCTTAGTAGTCCAGTACTTCGTCAATGCACTCTCGGATTGTCCAACTCTCGCCAGTAGTCAAAGGAACATCATCCAAAGGATCGCTCTGCCAATTGAAGCGGGTAATCATCTGACCGTTACGACCCACAATAAACTTCTCCCAACTATGGGGAATACGTGCAACAGCGCCGCCAGCCTTGTTCCAGCCCTCCTGCGCCGCCTCAGACGTATCAGCAGGAGAAGCATCCTTCACCCTAACCACGTTACCCAACAAAGCCGAGTAAACTAAACTGCCATTCTTGCCGTTAACGTCGATCTTTTCCGACAAGGGGAAATCAACAAACGGGTAAGCCTGCTCCATCCAAGCCGAAATCTCATCATTCTCGCAAGGCTCCATCTGCCCAAACTGATTGCACGGAAAACCAACCACACTAAAGCCACGATCCTTGAACTCATCATGGACTTGCTGTAACTGCCAGAACTGGCGGGTAGTCCGTGCAAACGACCAAAACGTACTACACTGCGGAGTGTAGCCTAACTTTGATACAGTGTTCACGACAAGAGTTACCTTGCCGTCAAACTGATGCATAAAGTCAGGTTCACCATCAATTGAATTCATCTGAATATCGTAAATGCTCATTGCTCACTCCAAGGGTGCGGATTGCTAGAAACGTGGCCGTCGATAGGGCACTCTAACATGGAGTGTCCTGTGTGTGGATCAAGAATCTGAACAACGCCCGTCAACATATCTTCAACAGGAGTACACTGGACACGTATCCCACAGTCGAAAGGCACAAGTGAATTACCGGAAAGAAAGTACGTTTCGTTTACTTTCCTGAACTCGGTAAAATCAAAACTACCCTTAAACATATGAGCACTTCCGCAGTCATCACCCACAGGAAGATTCAGTACAAACTTTTCATCACCCAGTGGGGTGTGTGCGGTCATTGAGTAAGCCAATTTGGAACCTCCGGTATTTCAGGATCGTGTAAGTCTACTAAACCATCATGGCGAGGACCTATCCTATTACCGTCAGCGTCCAATCCGGTACGGATTCCGTTCATCCAAGTCCACGGCTCATCTTGCATTTTTTGCATTTTTGCCTTGTTGTACTTCATCCGGTCTTCCATTAATTGAGGCTTGTCCCACAAGTTCTCAACCGTACACTCTATGTTAGGCATTAAGTTAGTGTCGAAAACAAAGAAGAATGCGAAAGGAGTTCCCTTCGGGAATACGACTTCTTTACCAACTTCTGTAATTTTCCAAGCCATCTGAACTTCGTCGGGCCACCAGTCACTAGGAATAATTGCAGACAGTGGGGTAGCCCCCTCCACGAAGTAGTTAGGAGAGCCAGTAAGCCATGTGTGATAGCCTTCTTCGGTGTTGAACGCCCAGCCTAACTGAAAGTCAACCATGCCTATCTTATTGCAGTTAGCAACCATGCGATGATCGTGCTCGCCCCCTTCAATTAGTGTGGGCACCGTTTGACCACCATCCCATTTAACAACAACATCGCAAGGCAATAAAACTTCCCAACCATTAACATTAGCCATTGTAATTGGCAAACACCGGTAAGCATGTTTATTGTAGGTATCGTCCATCCAGCCACGCCGTAGATCAGACTGTTGAACGTGTGGGGAGGCTTGGTGCGTTCTAACTAAAGTAAGTTTACTCATGACTGTGTGCCGTATTGGTAGGTATAATTTGTGTTACCTGCTTGCTGTTGGGCTTCCCAACTCGCTACAGCGTACTTATGAATCTCTTCATGAATAATCTTACGCAACTGCTCTTCATCAAACCCTGCCACTGCGACTGGGCTTTCATCAGGGAAAGAAGGCTTCTCAGGCTGTTCGTTTGTTTGACCAAAGTCTCTGGAAAACCCACCGTGCTTGTGTGCATCGTCATTGTAATCAAACATTGTGACTGCTGAATACTTCACGCCCTCTGTCACCGGAAGGGACGCATGAGCGTAAATGTATGTTGACGGGAAGAAGATAGAGTCACCAGCCTCCGGCTTGTAAGTGATATCCAGCAACGGGAAGTGCAACTCGCCGCCCTCATAATCATCGTTGAGATACACAATGTTAGACACCGTACAAATGTACGAAAAGCCGTGGTCAGTATGAACGGCGAAGTGCTCGCCCGGACCATACTTCACAAAGTTGATGGCTTCCATGTACCGCATAGTGATGTTGTACATGCTCTGATAATGCTGAAGGCCGTCGTTAATCCTAGAGGACACATCGGTGTAAACCCCGACAATCTCTGAAAACTCTGAAGGAGTGTTAGGGATGTACTCTTCAGCCATCTTAAAATCTACACAGTCTCGGTACTCGGGCATCTTAACGCCCTCACCAACGAGTGAGTCATGCCACTTGAAGTATTCGTGTTGACTGTCATCCAAAGCCTGATGTAGACGGGCAGGAACATAATCTACCCCATCTAAACAATTCTTATAGACCACGATGCCTAAATGCGGGTCGCCAATATACTCGTAGTCAAACTTTGAAGTAGTGCTGTGATTACCGTAACTCATGGTGTTATCGTATCAAACGTACCGAGTGGAGTCAAATCTTTCCAACACATGCCAGAAAGTAGTGATGTTTAGTCGCTCCCCAGATTCTACTTTAGCGACTTGGTGTAAATATTTTTCGCTTGTCGGAAATGCGACCAGCATACCAGCCTTAGGAAAAATGAACAAGTCTTGATTGGGCATAAACAGATCGCCCCCGGTAAAGTCACTTCCGTGATTGTTAAAATAAAGAAGCGTGGAGATGTCACGGGAAGGGTAGCCTGCGTAGGTGTCTAAGTTTAGTGACGTGTCCTCAAATGTATCGGCGTGTAACTGTAACTCCCAGCCGGGAAGCGCACTAACTAGCGATGCTAACTCTTCTTGCCCCACGCCACACGAATAGTAGTTCTCAATAAACTCTCTAACTTTTAGGTTTAATCCGTCCATCAGTGGACGCAGGACAGCGCTCTCACCCAACTGAATAAACTTGTCGTACAAATGATCTTGAATGTCATGCCGAGGTAACTTGCTTATCTCCTCCGTGTACAGTTCCACAGTCTCTGGAGATAAAAAATCAGGCACAATGACTACGCCATCTCGTTCTTTCACAAGTATTCCTCGTTCAAGTTTTCAACCACGGTATAAAACGAAGGAGTTGTCCACCGCTCACCGCTAGTAACTGTACGGACACCATGCAGATAATTTCGGTCACCCACAAACATGACTGCCAACCCCGGTTTGGGTGTAATCTCAATGTCGTGCTGAGGAAAGTATAGTTCACCACCAGTAAAGTCATCGTTATAGTAAAACAGTGAGTTTAAGTCATAGGTTGGAAATGGATTCGGGCTACCATCGTTTAATTCTTTATCTGCGTGCGGCTGTTGCTCTATGCCTTCAAACCAACGCATTAAAACAGGGGCACGCCCATAAACTTTAACATTGAAAAACTTTTCGACTTCGTTCGCCATTTTATCAATGTATTTCTCAATGATCTTGTAAACTTCTGGATTTTTACGGTCAATAATAGGACCACTACACATACGGTCGTTCCAGTAGGTAGCGTCATAAATACAAACACCATTCTCGTCGTATTCAGTCTCTTTTCCGTTCTCCCATTCGTCAATCGTGGGTAGGAATGCCTGAACTACCGCTAAATCTTCCGGGTCGATAAAGTTCTCAAAGACAACGATGTTGTCGGAACTGTCCCCGTAGTAGCCCGAAGGTATAATCGAAACTTCTTCCATACCGATATTCTACAGCACACTTCCCGTACCGTCAACGCTTACTTGAACGCTGGAGGGAAGTAAGGCGGGAAGAATGGGGGGAAGAATGGAGGGAAAAATGGCGGGAAGAAAGGCGGGAAGAACGGCGGGAAATAGGGAGGAAAGAAGGGCGGGAAGAACGGAGGGAAGTAAGGAGGGAAGAACGGCGGAAAGAACGGAGGGAAGTAAGGTGGAAAGAACGGAGGGAAGAACGGCGGGAAGTAAGGAGGGAAGAACGGAGGGAAGAAAGGCGGGAAGAACGGAGGGAAGAACGGGGGGAAATATGGGGGAGCAACAGGCGTAATAATGACACTATTTGACCAGTCCCCGATAAGATGAGTGTTGCTCAGTCTCGCCCGGATACTATACTCAGTGCCGTTAGTCAAGCCTGTAAGAACCTTAGACGAAGACGTAGGCTGATTCGTTACGATTGCTTGCTGCGTAGACCCCCCACCCGTAGGGGTGGCTTGAAACGTGATGTATCTAGCGTAGCCTTCATCGGAATAATCAGAAGAACTGCCACCCGCCCCAAAGTCCCCAATAGCGTGAGCCGTCCACGTAACAGTAGTTGAAGCATCATCACCATCAGTAGCGCTAATAGTGTTCATCGTGCTAGGCTTACGGACTGTTAAGTAATCGCCAATTTCTTCAGTCTCCACAGTTCCATCTGCGGCTGTGGTAGAACGCATAAACTTGTACGCAAAACCTGCACGAACCTCATCTTCGGGGGACGTATCGCTCGTAACAATATCAAACGTACAAGTTTGTTCTGATCCTTGTGAGACATTTGCCCCACCCGGAGAATTAGTAGACGGGCCACCCTTACCTGCCTTGTCGGCGTTAGCAGGACCATTAGGATTCGTCCACGCCCGAACGTCTGCCGTGTTTTCTTTACCAGTGTACGACGGGGTAACGCCAAACGCTACCGTATTGGAAGACGTACCAATTAGGGGAGTACCACCGCCAGACGTGGACGGCGTTGTAGTTACAGAACTTTCAGGTAACTTGCCACCTTGTCCTACATCTTTATTTATAGCCATGCCTACACACCTCAGTCGGAAAGGTCACCCACAGCAACCCAAGTATCTGTGCCCCTCTTGATTAGTGTAGCAGAAGACCACTGGTCCCGCAACTTAAGGCCCGGAGTACCGTTAACAGTAACACCCGAACCCGGAGTAAGAGTCGTCTGACCAGCACCAGTCTGTAAAACAGTAATCTGAGTACCGACAGGATAAGCAACAGAAGAGTTAGGAGGAACAGTCAACGTATTAGCCGAACCGACACCCATCTCAACCAACTTATCTTTATCAGCCAAAACAAGCGTATAACTCGCAGTCCGTGCATTCGTCTTCAAAGTAGACGAAGCAAACTCACGTTGAGTAGAACCATCACCAACAATAATCTTATCATTCGTGGAATCCCAAGCAATGCGACCTTCTGAAGAAGAGGCAGTAGTTGACAGCAGCGAAACTGCAACAGCCGTACCAAGTGCCGAAGCCGACAGTACAGAAGTATTGTTAATGTAGAATGCTTTACCTGAAGCAAGGTCAATGTGTTCTGATGAGGTCCACGAATCCGTAGCATCCACCCAGTTGAAGGTTTTATCTGTTGCGCCCTTAAGTGTGATACCGCCACCATCAGCAGTTGTGTCATCGGGGCTAGCAACAGAACCTAACTCAATGTTTTTATCATCCACGGTAATCGTTGTGGAGTTTACCGTAGTCGTGGTGCCATCAACAGTTAGGTTTCCTGAGATAGTCACGTCACCGGCCACAGACAAGCCAACACCATTTATGAGTTGAAGTTCGTCGTGCCTTTGTCGGCTAACAATAGTGAACGACCCTGCACCCTTGATGGCTGTCTCAATCAACCCATCTTCAGAAGTGTGTGTCGGGTCTGTAATTTTACCAGTTACCTTAGCGTAAATTTCTGTTCCGCCGTTTGAGTTCTCACCTGAATACTGAATCTGTCCAAGATAGTCGGCGGCAGCAGGAGAAGCAGAGTTGCGGTAAAGGTCAATAATAGGGGCGGCTGACGAACCTGCGTCCGTAGAAGTTAATGTCAAATCGCCAGCAATCGTAGCATTATCATCAATCGCTACTGTGCCGCCAGCAGAATCAAGCGTAAGGTTACCCGACGAAGTGTCAATCTCGTTATCGCCTGTTACACCAACTTGAATGTTCCCTGAAGTAACATCCCCAGTCAAGTTGCCTGTAACAGAAGTAGTCGTTAACACGCCCGTGCTAGGATTGTACGATAGACCCGTGTCCGTCTCAATACCTTGAGAACCTGTAGCACCATCCACAAAGGTGAGATAGACTGTCTCGTCTGTAGAGTTGTTGGCCGTAGCCGTAACATTCGTGGCAACCGTTGCAGTGTCAGCCGTGCCTGTCAAATCACCAGTCAAGTTGAACGCCGCATTTGACACAGTGGCACCGTTAAGGTTTACGGTACCTGAGAAAGTAGATGTCCCAGAAGATGTGACGTTGCCGGTCACGTCGCCCGTAACGTTACCGACAACACTGCCCGTAAGTTGAGCGTCTGTGCCGTCAGAGCCGTTATCTAAAATTTTACTCGTCCCGTTGGACGCATAAACATCGCCGGTTAGGTCGCCAGCGACATTGCCTGTGACGTTGCCTGTGACGTTGCCTGTGACATTGCCGGTTACATCACCGGTTAGGTCGCCGGTAACATTGCCAGTTACTGCGCCGGTCACGTCACCAGTCAAATCGCCGGTAACGTTGCCTGTAAGGTTGCCGGTTGCGTTGCCGGTCAAGTTGCCTGTAACGTCACCCGTTACATTGCCCGTTACATTGCCCGTTAGGTTGCCCGTCACAGAAGTAGTACCAATCACCCCAGTACTAGGATTGTACGTCAACCCTGTGTCAGTTTCAACACCCTGAGTGCCTGTATCTCCATCAACAAAAGCAAGATAAACTGTTTCATTCGTTGTGTTGTTTGCAGTAACCGTAACGCTCGTCGCAACGTCTGCTGTACCGGTCACATCACCAGTTACATTGCCTGTGACATTGCCCGTGACATTACCAGTCAGGTCACCAGTGACATCGCCTGTCACATTACCTGTGAGGTTACCGGTCACATTACCAGTTACATCGCCGGTCACATTACCAGTTAAATTACCGGTCACATCGCCAGTCAAATCACCAGTAAACGCCGTAGACGTAACCGCCGACAAACCAGTCAAAGAAGTATCAAGATTAATCGTATTACCAGTCTTCGACAAATTAGTGCCAGCAGTAACAGAACTCACACCAGAAAACTGAGTGTAAGTTAAAGAATCCGAACCAAGCGTATGAACCTCACCAGTACCAGTACCCTCAGACGTGAGAATAAAACCTTGATTAGCATTATCAGAACCGCCCAAAACCCACGTAGCATCGCCAGCATACAGACTAGTATCATTATCGGTCGCACGAGTCAACACATACGCAGTCGAACCATCACCCTGAGTGGTAACAGTGTAAATACCGTTCTGAGCAGCAGCCGCCTGATTCTTGACAAGCACCCTATCACCAGCCGTACCATTCACACCATCAACAACAACACGGGCATTAGAGCCAGCCGTCAGAGTAGCGCCAACACCAGAAGAACCATTGTCATACGTGGGCGAATTAGGAAGCACAGCCGCAGTCGCTAAGTCCACAGCCTCGTTCCAACGCACACCAGTTTCAACAGTTGAGTCCACGTACTCTGTTGTCGCAACACGGTCAGAAGCGTTACTGACCACGATAGACCAGTATGTTCCGTTCCATTGCCATGTACGGTTGCCGACAGTGTGAGTATCGTTCACTGAAGGGGAATCAGGAAAGTTAATAGCCATCAGTTAGCCTCCAGCGCTTCAATACGGGCAATCAAATCTGAATTAGTTGTCTCTAGTGCCTCTATGCGATTCTGTGCTTCTTGCAACGCTCCAACTGCTTTCATGTACAGAACTGAAGACTTAACCGATTTTAGATCATTTTGCCTTGTTGTAACAAGACCGCTCATCCCTGCCGCTTCAAGTTCTTGAGCAACCACACCTAAGTACACACGAGCGTTGTCACCATCGTTCTCCACATCTTGTATCAGTCTGTAATTTCGTAACTGAACTGCTTTGATATCATCCCATTGCGATGAGGCATCAACAATGTCTTGCTTTATTGAGGCATCTGAGATTTGACCGTAGGAGTTATTGGTGTTCACCACGTCGCCATCGCCGTAAACATTAAAAGTTATCGTAGAATTGCTGTTCGCTACGACAAACGGCAAGTCTCCATTACCGCCGTCACCGTCAATCCACATACCCAGTCGTGCAGTACCGTTACCTGTTTTAGCGTACAGGAACAAACCATCCTCATCACCAGCATTGTTCACAGCCGAAGGGATGCTTGTCGTAGATGAACCGCCACTTAAAAGGAGTTTGCCGTTCTCGTCAATACGCATACGCTCTGACAAAGAACCGCCATTAGATGTTTTAAATACAAGCGCACCGTTGCCAGACCCATGTGCGCCAGACGGATCAACGGCAGAAATACGAGCCGCCTCGTAATCCCCCGATGTGCTTTGGTTGGAGTAGTTATGAAAGCGCAATTGAGACAAATTGTCCAACGAAGACGATGTGCGTGCGCCACCAATAGTTACAGCCGCCGTATAACTTGAATCCTCAGTCGTTTTTACAAACAGATCGGTGTCATCCCCAGAAGCAACCTGAGCACTACCCTTAACGTCCAACTTGTACGACGGCGTGGTGTCGTTGATACCCACATTGCCCGACGAATCAATGAACATCGCAGTGTTCGTGATGCCGGTGGAGTAATTGTTTGACGTGCCAAAAGCCAAATTAGAACCGCCGCCGTCATACATAGCGCCTATGCGAACATGCGGCGCAGTCTGGCCATCGTCGTAACTAGCCTCTACAAGACTGACGTAGTTGCCTGCGGTGTAGTCCGACTGATCGACCCGTAGCCCTTCGCCATCGGTCGTACCTGTAAACGTCGATCCGAGTTTGTTGGTCGTAACAATGTTGAGCGGTGTCTCAGGCGACGTGGTGCCGATACCGACATTGCCGCCATCAACCGCCAACGTGGCAGACCCGCCCGAATAAATAAACGCCTTACCAGCGTGAGAAGCATCTGCGTCACCATACAAGTTGATACCAGCGCCATCGCCCGTGCCAGTACGAGCACGCATCTGCAAAACCTCACGGCCAGAACTGCTGTTGTTAGAAATTAGTGACGTTGACTCATTGGTGATAGCCAGCGTGCCGTCAACTTCCAATTTGTAGCCAGGAGTCGTGGTGCCGATACCGACCTTGCCGTCAGACTTAACAGTTACACGACTATTAGCGTTCGTTCGTATCTGAAAGTCATCACCGCTAGAACGCAACACCACATTACTTGTCGTCCCAGCATCCGAAAGAATAATGCCAGACGTTGACTGATCTGACTGCACCGACAACGGGAAAGCATTACCTGTATGATTCGCAACGATGCGCCCCTCTACCGCTAGCGCCTGACCGGGCGTCGTGGTGCCTATACCGACATTGCCTGTATTATCAATAATCATCCGCTCCGAACCAGCAGTATCAAAACGAATCTTATCCTCATCCGAAGACTCTTCAACCTGAATCTTCGTATCCTCATCCAAATCCGTAATAAAAGGAGACGCAGGCGGCGAAGCACCAACCTCAATCCAAAACGAATCATAATACACAAACGTCTTACCAGTATCAGACTCATACCAAATCTGACCAGTAGCAGGAGAAGACGGAGCCGTATCAGACACCGTAGCATTCGCAGAAACATCAGACCAAGTTAACGTACCAGAACCATTAGTCGTAATAACCTGATCCGCAGAACCATCCGACGTAGGAAAAGTAAACTGACCTGTAACAGCCAAAGACGTGGCAGTAAAAGCATCGTCCGTCTTCAGCGTATCAGCAGCAGACCTGTAAAGTGTCGTGTCACCAGTGGCAGAACCAGAACCCCAAGTAATCTTACCGCCCGCATCAATATTGATACGATTCTGTGAATCACCATCCACATTAGCGGCGAGAGCCTGCGAAGAAGCAGACCCTAACTCATCAATAGTTATAGGAGTTTTGAATTTTCTTGCCACGGCCTCAACCGATCCTTAAGACAGTGTGCCCTCAAGCACAACAGTAGTACTACCCTTATTCTAGCATAAGAGGTGGGGCCGGAACTACACCCAGCCCCACCCCCTGTCGGGTAATCGCCTGCACGGCGGAGTAACTACTGATCCCAACTGTCGTCTGGACCCGTAGCGCCACGAGTTGTTTCTCGTGACATCTTATCAGCCAATAATAACGACCCGAAGAGCGTTAGTGTCTGGGGCTGAGGAGAACGTCAATGTGACCGCATTCGTACTGGTTCGATCAACGTCACAAATAACAGTTTCTTTAGTGGAGGCGTCGTATACTTCGACAACAACATCTTCAGTGCCGAGGCTGTGCGTAACAGCAATAGATGTGTCTGAGTTATTTCCAATCGTCGCCGCATAGCGAGTCATGAAGCCAAGGTTTGTCTTAGCACCGGCAGCAGTAGAGGCACCCGTACCGCCGTGGGCAACAGCAATATCGGTTGCCTGCCATTCGCCGGTAGTGATCGTGCCAATGCCTGTAATGTTAGTCTGAGAAGCGGTAAGAACCGTACCGGTCAAGTCGCCGGTTACGTCACCCGTTACGTCACCTGTAACATTACCCGTTAAGGCACCAATGAACGTGCCAGCGACTAAGGTCTCGGAGCCAATTGTCCATCGGTTGTTTGACTCATCCCAGAGAAGCGTAACGTTAGTGTCATCTCCTCGCTCAATCTCAATACCGCCGTCTTCTGTTGCAGAACCCGTAGCGTTAGAGTTGATAACAATGACGTTATCTGCGAGATTAATAGTCTCGGTGTTAACTGTAGTCGTGGTACCGCTGACAGTTAGGTCTCCTGAAATAACAAGGTTGTCGTCAACAGTAACCGTGCCACCAGCAGAGTCGATAGTTAGGTTGCCGCTGGAGGTATCAATTTCGTTATTGGCTGTAACTCCAACCCTGATCAGACCAGCAGTTACGTTACCGGTCACATCACCGGTCACATCACCAGTGACATCACCCGTTACGTTACCAGTCAAGTTTCCGGTCACGTTGCCTGTGACATCGCCCGTCAAGTCGCCCGTTACGTTACCAGTTACGTTACCTGTGACGTTACCAGTTACGTTGCCCGTCAAAGCGGCTGTTACCGAATTGAACGTCACGTCGGCTGTGGTTCCAACATCCTGACCAATCGCCACCGTAAGCGAATCAGAGGAGTCGTTAGCGGTCGTGGCAACACCGGTTCCACCAAGAATGCTGAGCGTGCCACCATTCAGGGCCACGCTAGCAGAAGTGGTGTTGTCGTCAGTGAAAGAAAGGTTGGTAGAAATCGAAGCAGTGCTGACAGCAGTCAAGCGGCCCTGAGCGTCAACAGTGAACGTAGGGATAGCGGTTGCAGAACCATACGAGCCTGCCGAAACAGCAGTATCTGCTAGGTTGATCGTGACAGCACCGCTAGTGCCGCCACCGGAAAGGCCGGTCCCAGCCGTGACGCCAGAAATGTCACCTTCCTGAAGGTTGATCCATGACGTGCCGTCGTAAACCTTTAGGGCGTTATCACCCGTATCAAAGTAAACTTGACCGTCTTCAGGAGACGACGGAGCCGTGCCAAGATTCTGAATCTTCGCATTCTGCAACTCATTCTTATTTAGATCAAGATTAGTTAAGAATTTCTGAGCCATTACCTCTCCGAACTCATGTTAGGTACGCTTTACCCGCAAATGCTGATTCAAACGAAACAGTCACACTGCTTGTACTATTATATGATACCGTACCGACGACCACTGTCCCCGCAGAATCTACAACAGTTACAGACGGAAAACCGTCTAAAGTGTGGGGAATATCCCAAGAACTAGAAGCAGCAGCCTGAGTAAAAATGAACCGTTTCGGAATCAAAGGCAGGGGATCGCTGCCCCACGAAGACTCTCCTTTTGGACCCCAAAGATTGCCGGAAGAAGTATCAATATAAAAGTCACCCTCCGAACCTAAAGCGTTAGACGGAGTACTTGCTGCATAAAAAAGGTTAGACGATGCTCCGGCATCGTTGACAAACGTGGACGCAACAACCGTCACAGAGTTAGCGTCCGTCTCAGAAATGGTAATTGAATTTACAATGTCTTGAGCGGTAACCGTGTTACCAACGGTCTCCTCAACAGTTACAGTATAGTCTGGCATGTCTTACTCCACAGAAAAAGTCCCCTTTATCAACCTCAAAACAGCGGGCCGAGAACCGGTAGAAAACACCTCTAAATCGTAGACGTGTTCACCAATCTCTAACCCACTGGTTTCTTCAGCAGATAAACTTAATGTTATTTTAGCAGTTTCTGTGTCTTGTGTAATCCTACCATTCGCTGAAGTAAACTCAACCAACGAAGACGAATCTGCATACGTCCTACGCACCTGCATCCGAGAATCCCAATACTCCAACGACGCTAGATTCAAGTCAGGATTCTTAACTATAACAGACGCTGTAAACGCACTACCTTTCGTGCAAGACAAATCTACACGCCCCACCGTCATTCTATAATACCTCCAGCGATATAATCATCCGCCGCCATAATCATACCACGAGCAACCCAATCAGGAAGATTATCAGAAGTTACAACCATCAAATGAGGATCGCCATTCTCGCCAATAATCTCACCAGCAAAAATAAAATGACCCAGAACGCCAGTCTCACCACGAGCAGCAAAAACATTAGACACCAACTCGTTAACCATGTCATCCGGCTGAGTATGCAAAACCGTGGCATCAGAAGACTGGCTGTCCTCCAGAGCATCCGCTAACAACCCTAACAAGTCGTCAACGTTGTCGTCGTCATCACGTTCACTCCAAGGCACAAAATCTTCTGACATTTAAATCTCCTACTCTTCTAGAGCACGTAGCCTCAACAGTTCTTCCTGCAATTCAGAGTTTTTCTGCTCTAAAACAGATAGTTCTTCCTGCAAATGATGAGTTATGTATCTCAGTCTGTTATTTTCTTTTCGCTGTAACGCATATTCTATACGACTTTGCTTAACTAAATCCAGCCACACAAAATCTTGAGCAGCATCAACTTCCATGTTCAACTTTTTGGTTTTCCGCTGATTCGTTAAAAGAATCGCTGTTAACGTCACCGCTGAACCCACTAGAGCAGGTACAGTCATGTTTAAGAATTCTATCCACATTCTGTTCCCCTCTCATAGTGGCTCCTTTCGGAGTATTAAATGAAATCTAACGTAACAACAAGCGTGGGGCCGATTTGGACACCAAACACAGTCGCTCCAGCATTGTAAAAATTCCAGTAGTTAGCCTGTTGAGAATAGGTCACATTACCTGTGTGTCCTAGTCCTGATGAAGACGTGCCAGTATTATTCGTATGCGTCATACACATAGGGCCTGTTTTCAAATGATCTACAAGTTGTTGACGGTGGCTACCAAGTTCAATACCGCCATCTGCAATACCAATACCGTTCCGATAGCCTCCGGGGTCACCGCCCACAAACTCGCCACGATACAAATAGTTGTCCGAGTAGTCTACAGTCCCTGCCGAAGAGCCAGACCCTGACCAGTTCTTGCTAGCAGAATACGTAAAGTTACAATTCGTGTAGTTAGGGTTCAAGGCCGAAAACGAAGCCGTGTATCGGCCAAGGTAAAGATTACCGTAGCCGCTACCGAACCCGCCATCATTCCAGCGCAGGACATTAAAGTAAGCAGACTTGACTACAGGACGAGTTGCGAGCCTAGACGTTAACGATACGCCCGATGTGTCATTTGTAAAATTAACAAGACCAAACCAAGGGTGTACACCGTTAATGTATTTGCTGATCTGTGGAAAGTCAGCGCCGCCTTGACCGCTGCTCGGTTTCCAAGACGTGCCACGAGCGCCTTTTGTGCCGCTAGAAACAAAGTAGTATGTTACAGGATCAGACCCTTGATGAAACTGGCGGTAACCCCCACCAATTTTAACGTAGCCTCCAGTAACAGGGCTGCTATAATTGCTGCTTTGTTTCAGAAACAGGTCAGCATCAGGAACGGTTCGGTAAGTACCGCTAATCTTAACTTTTGCAGGCATCGTTACCTCCCTTACGTGTACTGAAGGTAGATAGACCCGTTAGGGGCACCGTCACCGTTAATGGGGTTGCCTGTACCGTAAGTAATCCAGTAGCCGCCGCCACCTGTACTGTCTGTATAAGTATCGCCCTTAGGAGGGAAGCGTCCATCAAGGTCACGGGTACCTATAGCAGTGACATGGCCACGTGCATCAACAGTAATATCTTCAATAACAATACCGTTATTGTTGCCGCCGTAGGCTCCGTTTAACGAAGAGGTATCTGAGTGATTGATAGTAACACCTGCACCTTCTGAGCCGGACCCGGAAACTGAAATACTTGTACCGCCAGATATTGTAGCAACGTAGTTACCAGTGGTTTTCGTCCCTAACGCAATAGTATTGTTAAGAATTTTTGCACCCGTAACAGCGTTGTTTTGAATAGCAGCAGTATCAACAGCATTGTCAGCCAACTCAGACGAACCAACAGCATTCGCATTAATCTGAGTCGCAGTAATAGAGTTATTAGTAATATGATTACCGTCAATCTTGCCAAACCCCAAGTTGCCATTACCATCACGACGTAGAACCGAATCTGTCCCTGCTGTAATTTCAGCAACATTACCAGACCCTGTACCAGCCTTACCTAAAATACTGAAACCGCTAGAAATGTTTTGCATCTTAGCATACGTTACTTGGTCGTTTGCGATCATACCTGTCTCAACCTGAGTACTCTGCAAGGCACCAGAGCCAGACCGTCCAAGAACAGCATTAGTGCCGATTTCAACATTTTGAGGAACACCAGTAGACGACTGACGAATCTTCACCGTGTTAGCACCCATGTTGGCCAACTTAGCGTTCGTAACAGCACCATCAGTAATACGAGCCACATCAAGCGTACCAGCCGTCAACTTCGATGCGTCTAAATCTGAACCAAGTTTAACGTTCGTAATAGCACCAGAAGCAATCCTAGCAACATCAAGCGTACCAGCCGTCAACTTAGAAGCATTCAAGTCGCTACCAAGTTTAGCGTTAGTGACCGCAGCAGCACCAATCTTACCTTCAGTAACCGCACCAGTAGCAATCTTGCCTTCAGTAACAGCAAGATTATTAATCTTCGCTGTCGTAACAATGCTGTCGTCCAAAGCGTGCTTGTGGTTAGCAAGAGCAAACGTGGTGCCAGTACCATCAGACGTAGTACCGTCAAGCGAAACTACCGTGCCAGACTCGTTGATGTTGAACCAGTCAATACCATTAGAGTACTTAAGAATACCGGCGCTGCTGTCAGTGCTGGTGTAATAAAAGTACCCGTTTAAGTCGCTGTCTGGCTGTGACTCTTCGGTCGTAACAAAGCCAGCCGCACGGGCTTTCAAAACCTGATGCGATTCTGTCATCTGGTCACGAGTAAACGGGTCTGCCGAAGACCCCCATTCATAAATTGCAAAGCGTCCAGTATTTGTAACGGCCATTTAGACACACCTCCTATGTATAGTGTACTATGAAATCTGGCTAGCCAGTAGTGTAATTTCAGCGTCTGAGAGGTATCGGTCAAAGAAAGCAAACTCGGCCAAACCAAATCTAGCGTTCCATTCTCCGCCAGCGCCTTCGCTAAGGACGGCTGAACTAATTTCATTTGCGAAAGTACTGATTAATGGAGAAACCACAGAGGTATCTACTTCTGTGCCGTCAACTACTAAACTAAAGTTTCCTTCCGCATCACGCCGCACGACAACTAGATGCCAACTACCATAACTAGTTTCTTGCCATTCGACACGCTCAACATTGGTATCTTGCGTGAAACTTGCTTTTAAGTAATCGTCTTCAAAGTAAACCGTGAGTCCGTCACTATCCGCAGTGTGCAATTTAAATACGTCATAAGTGCCAGAATCCCAGAAGCGTCTAATCTCCATGACCACAGAAAAGTCCATATAAGTTTCAAACTTGATTGGCTTACGGATCAGCGGAGACCCCTCAAAGATATGAATCGAATCTTTATTCACCAATTGGCTAGGAGCGTAAGCAACAGACGAAGCAGGGAACGTCCGAGTCAGAGTCCATGTCTGTCCTGCATCAACCGAGTCAGCACCAGTCGTAGCACCCAGAGCAATCGTGGTCGGCAAGAATTTAGCAACCTCCGAACCGGAATGCTCAACACTAATCTGCTTAATCGAAGACCCAGCGTATGTAGTAGCCCCAGTGTACGTATCTTGAGCGTCAATCGTTATAACGCCGCCAGACGCAGTGACCGCATTACTGTACTCAGTTTCGCTACCATCCGTCACATCGTACACGGTGACTTTGACATCGTGACTAGCAGCAGCATTCGCCAGCCCACTAATAGCCAAAGTATCGCCGCCACTAGCAGCATGACCATAGTACCAGAAGTTCGTTGTTCCACCGATTCTGCGCATCGCCAAAATGTCCAAGTCATTTGAACTCGCTTCATTGACAGTAGTCGTAAGGTTCGTGATGCCGTCAATCACAGCGTTAAATGAAGTGCTGTAGGCACTAACACCGTTCAAGTCAATATCAACTGTTGGGGAATACGTGTAATACCCAAACGTGGTAGTTGATCCGCCGTCGATGTAGGCGTGCGCAGAAGACGAAGTATCTGATTCGCCGCCGAATGAAATGGGGGAGGAGAAAACCATCAACCGGCTGACAGCGCAAGAGACAGGGCCAGCATCGGCCCAATCACCGCCACCCGAACCAGTGATTTCACCGAGAACCTGAATTTGTGCGTCGGCTCCAGCAGCCTCTGTATTAGGAGTGATCGTACTAGACCCCAAAGTGTTAGTCTCCCAATCGTCATAAAGGCTTCTCTGAGCAAAGAACGAAACAGTTGCGTCACCGCTCTCTAAAGCAGAGCGGGAAACTCTAAGCACAAATTCACCACCGTGATTCAGTTCAGCAAAATTAACAGGATTAGAGTAAGCATAATTGGTTGCGTTCTGAACGTTGTAACCCTCTACAAACAGTAACCGTGCGTCACTGTCTGCACCAGAACTCAGACCTGAAACAATGTAAACTGCCCAGTCGTTATCTGAACCGCCAGAGTCTTGACCAGACACAAGTAGGCGCTTCTCACGGAAAAACCAGTCTGCTGGAGTAGCGCTACCATCACCAGCAGTATCCACCGTAGCCAAGGGTGGAGTCAGGTCGGACACTACAGCAATGATGTCAAACCCTGTAAGAGACCCACCCAAATCGCAAGAACTAGAAGATGCAGTTAAAATACTTCCATAGGTGGTCGAACTAAGATCGCCGTAAAAGTACTGAGAGCCAGTCTTGAAGTGAGCCGCCCCAACCCCACCACCCAACTCTGGAACACTTGCCGATGCAGAGTTTTCATTTAACAAAATATTTCTTGCGTATCCCTCAACATCTGACAGAAAACTTTTACCATAATACACAACCCCACCTGATCCCGTATCAGATTCAGTGGCGGGGTGCAAGGCTGTCGAAAAATCGTAAGCCCCTTGCGCAGATTCGATTACTTGGCTTACTTTGGTCGCTACGCCGCCAACAACCATGCTGTTGTTCACAGCGTCCGCTAATTGTGTTCCTGTAGCGTCAGGGTCAGCGGATGGATCAACAAGTATTTCAACTTTGTAAGGACTGTCTTTATCACCAGTCGAAATAATCACCAAGTCGGTTGCCGCAGAACCTGATTGAAGTTGTGTTCGCAGAAACTCTATAATCGTGTCTCGTCGCCCAGCATTCAGTCCTGCGAACCCTGTTCGGATTTGATCTCTGTATCCTTGAATTGAATCAAAGAAGTCTGCGTCGTAGTCTTGCAGCAAATTCCACTCAACAGAGTCCTCGGCAGTGTCTATACCGTCAATTAGGTCAAAGTCATCCCAATCAAATCCGTCAAATGCCGCCCAAGGAGTGAACCCTGATCCCTGTGTTAATAGATTAGTTCCTGTAACCGTAGCCAACCATAACAAATATTTAGATTTTGCTGTGTCGGGATCAGTTAAGATAGACTTACTTTCCGCACCTTCTGTGGAGCGAGTGTAATCAAAATCTATGGTAAGATCAGCAATTTCACCTGCCGGAGCAGTAAGTGACTCTACTAGCCGCATCAAGGGGTTTGTGAACAAAGACGGGTTATCAGAAATATCGTTAATATTATCGTCATCTAAACGCATGAACGCAGGTAAAAGATTGTAAAAGATATTTGCAAATGTTCCTGAATCAGTGCCCATGTCTTCACACACAACAGGATCATATAAGAACAACGCTGACCCAGCAGTAAGTGAGCCTGCGCCTTGACCTGACCACGTTACAACTAGACGAACAAAAGCAGTAGACCCTAAGGTGGCAAATCTCTGAAAGAGCATAGCGGAATCACCCTCATCGAAATCTACGCTGGCAGGCTCCGCTAACGATGAGTCGCTAGAATAGGTGCTGCCTGTTCCTGACGAGGTGGCACTAACTTCTAAATCTAAAGTAATATTTGAGTTAGTTCCTTCGACAGCAAAAAACATGCTGACCAAATAATTGTAGGCAGACTTGGCAGGAATCCACGGAGATTTAATAACTACATCATCTGTGGACGTGGTGAAGAACATTAACGTGTTTTTCGTGAACGTATACCCCGCTCTGTCACCGGGAACATACGTTGGATAGGCCCCAAAGTCATTAATTCTGACAAACCCGCCTGAACCAGAAGTAAACTCCCACCCACCAAAAGTGGCGTCGGAGCCAAACAATGCCTCGGTTGTTGGAATAATATTAAAGTTTTTATGTGACATCACTCAACCTAAGCCTTAAGCCACTGTAATATTCAACGTACCGTAAGTCACCAAAGTACCGAGATTCCGCAACACAACATCGTTGGATACGGCACCTGTTCCGTTAAGGACAGTAAAGGTGTTGGAGTCGTTGCTTCCTCCCGTAAACGCACTGCTTGAATTTTTCACAGCAGTTCCCAGAGATGTTGAAACATTACCGGTTCCGGGGTAAGTGGCCGTTGGATCAACGTTACCGCTGTTGCTTGTGTCGTTGAAGCCCTCTCCATTAGCAATAGCCTCAAAGGGTTGATTTGAAGCATCACCGTTACTGTCCGTAGTGAACGTACCCGTATTTACAAACTCATACAAAACGGGAGGGTTCTCGTTAGCGTCCACGTAATAGAAACCGATTTCCCCCGGAGTAAACTCGGTGCTAGCGTCTAAATCCTCAATATCCAAATTCACAGTAGTCTTAGAACCGCCCGAAGACGTATAATGCCCCACATTGTTACTACCCACAAGAGTTGATCCATCCATAGTCAAAGACTCAACATAATCAACGCCGTCCACACTGTCAATCAAAGCAATAACCTCATTGCGCCGAACAGTGGTAGTAGACCAATTCCACGTGTTAGCGTCGAAATATGACTTCAGCGCAGTGTTAACTGCTGCAAGAACCTCTGCCCCAGTAAAACCGTCTTTCTTAACCACCGAAGCAGTCACGTCAATCTCCGCCAATTCCGCAGACATAACATCAACAATCAAACCAGACGGTGCCCTATCTTGCACAGACGTGTGCAAATCAGATAAACTACTCGCCGGAACCACTACTTCAGCAGCCGCTGAAGCAGGGTTACTAACCGTGGAAGCAACAGCAACTAAAACAGCCCCATCATGGGTACCGTAATCACTTGCCGTGGTATCACGGTCCCTATAACGACGACGGTTAAATACTTCCACACGATTAGCATACGTCTTACTGCCCCCAACATAATACTTGATTTGAGACGGCGTAGTGGCCGCAGAAGTATAACTGGCAAGAAGATTTACTCCACGATCAAAGTACTCAGTATCTGTCTCTGCATCCGTACCATTTATTGCTGTCGTAGTGAACACAGCGGATTCAAAGAAGATGGCGCTGGAAAGCAAAGTTAAATTACTACCAACTGCTGAAATGTTGTTAGCAGAGCCGACAGAAACCGAAGAAACTGTAGCGGTCCCAGTCAAAGTACCGCTCAAAGTAAACGTATTATCAAGCGCAAATGTGTAAGACACACCAGTCACAGAGTCAACATACAAAAACTCAGTACCTGCGGGCAACGAGCGTTCAAGCGTATCAGAATCGGTAAATGTAATAGAAAGAGTGGCCGTGGACTTGGTGCCGTCCCCACGAGTTAAGCCGAACAACTGCAACAAAACTTCAGTCGTGGCAGCAGGAACCCGGTTGATAGAGTTGGCAAGACTGGCCGACCGAATAGCAAACGCCTCCGACAGCACTGTTTCGATTTGCCCTGCCTCGGGTCGCCATGTAGGAATAAGGCCACGAGCAGCCGCCAAAATTTCGTCAAGTAATTCTACAGGGTCTTCATCGTAGATTGTTAAGTCTACATATTTTTTCACATCAGGAGAGTTAGCCATATCAACCTCACTTAAAACCAATCTGTATGTCGGAGACGACTCCAGCAGCCTCCAACAACTTAACCTCTGTTATCTCTAGAGTCTGCCCTGAGTAAAAATTCAAAAATGCGTCAAAAAACTGACCACTATCGAACTCATGGAACGTAGGTTCATTCATACCAAAATCAGGTAGCAATGGACGTTCATTTTTCTCTGTACGCAAAAAGCCCTTAATCTGCTGAGCCTTGTACGTGTCTGAATCCTGAAGAACTGTATTGAATCTATCAGTACTCACACTGAGTGGGTACGCTAATACATAGTCTGCCACAACTGCCTCCAAAAAAAGTCTTCATATACATTCTACCGAAAATATAGGTGTCTTTTCTACTACTCGGAGACAGAAGCCAACCAATCCGAAAAACGTGCATCTTCCACTGGTATCATATGGAACTCAACTAAATCAATGTCCCAAGGGCTACCTGACATCGCCCACGCTATCTCAATATTTTCATCAGCCCGCACTGTGCCATGATTTGTCTCTAGTCCATAATTATGGACAAAATAGTTAACCAAACATGACTCAATCCCTGCATGGTAGCAAGGAGAGTCAGGGGCATTCCCGTGGGGGCAGATATTTGGGATGACAGTGACTTCGCTCTTATTAACGGTTAAGATTAGGCGATGACCATCAACATTCCACTGTAACTCTTTAATCATCAGAATCTAGGTCGGCGTCCAAAAGATAGTTATTATCTTCGTTGGCACCCTCTTTCAAGTTTAAAACTTCTTGAAGGCGGGACACCGTAACTTGGGCTACGGCTAACTGTGCCTCTAGTCGCACATTCTTTTCAAGGGCTTCAACGTATTTACGCCAAACCACATCAGCCAGTAAACCATCGTCGTAATCAAACATTATCTAGTCACCTCAAGGTCTAAAATAAAAGCACCCTCAACAACTCGCTCTACATTAGACGAAGCGTCCACTAACTCTAAGTCGTACACGCCGCCTTCTGCCAAAGCAGCCGTCTCGTTTGCGCTCAACGACAGGGTAATTTGCCCAGACGAGTTTAAAGAAATCCGGTTATTCTCGGTCGTAAGTTCGATAAGGGTAGACGCAGAAGCAGTGGTTCTGCGCACGTGCATCCTCGCCGTATACGTACTCAAATCTCGGGCATCACCGTTACTGTCTTTAACGGTAAGGGTACGGTTAAACGTCGTACCTTGTTCACAAGTAATATCGTATGCGCCAGCACTCATAAGATGACCTCCTGTACGATATTATACCGTATTACTCGCTCTCAACAGGCGTAGGAACGTCTTCTGCCTGTGCCGCATTAAGGGCAGCACGAAGAACAGCGTTCTGTGCGGTCAAGTCAGTAATCTGGCGAAGCAGATCGTTAATAACGTCCTGTGGATTTACATTAATTTCACTCATAACGGTATAGTACCTTTCTTATACGCTGATGTCAACTGCTGTCCACCACGCAGGTTCGGATCGCCCTTTGTCCCACTTAGCAAACGCAGACTTGTCTATTCTATAGAATTCTCGGTAGATGTCAACTGCCTCTTCAAGAGAAGAATGCTTGTACCCCAGCCGTTCGTGGAAATCTTCACCCACGCACAAAGCGATATCAGTCAATTCGCCCGGAGGAACAAAATCCGCAGAATCCATAATTTTATCTAACTGTTTGAAACAAGCATGTTCTTTGTTAAATCGAAACGTGTACTCCTCGCACAGTCCAACAGCATGGTCGAATAACCACTCAAAGTTAGCAGACGATTCTCCTGCCCACTGAGTGCTTGGGTGATTAGAATAACCACCTTTATGCGGTAGACCTTTTGCAGTTAAAGGTACATCATCATCTGACGCCCCATGCCGCCTTAATGCAGACACCAGCATCTGAACAGACTCTACAGTCATCTTTGGTACGTGTTTGTCACACAAAGACTGAGCAGCCTCAATAGGGTCAGTCTCAACAACAAAAATATTCATCTTGCTCCTTTCTAGTACCCCCGGTGGGACTTGAACCCACAAGCCCTAACGGGCCAGAGATTTTAAGTCTCCTGCGTATGCCTATTCCGCCACGGGGGCTTGAAACCGTAAGTATAACACACTACCTACGGAGTCGCAAGTCACACTTCTTCAGAAGCCTCTGTAAACGCCCACGCAACGCCAGACGACGGATGCCGAAGCCTAGCGATAGCCTTCGCCTCCAACTGCCGAACCCGCTCTCTGGTAAGACCCATTGTCTCACCAATTTCTTGTAGTGTCATAGCAGATTTCTGTTCACCTAACCCGTGATGCATCAAAAGAACGTTATACTCACGCTCAGGTAAAACAGACAGTGCCTTTAAGATATCGGAAGCAAAACTATTTTCAATCCCCACATCCTCAACCAACGTCTGATTCGGATCAACAAGCATGTCTGCGTGAGAAACTGAGCCTTCTTCACCTAATGGGGTGTCTAAAGAATCTAGGCGAGTGTTCTCCATATAAGACCAAATTTCATCTAGTTTGTCTAAATCCCAGTCTAGATAGTCTGCAAGGAACTCCCGAGAAAACTCTTCAGCAACTAGTTCAAACTCTTCAACGACCGCAGCCAATTTGCGTACATCTGCTTCCACATGCATAGGGAGCCTAATAGCCCTTCCGTAGTTGGCGATAGCCCGCTGACATGCCTGACGGCACCACCAAGTTGCATACGTGGAGAACTTGAACCCACGCTCGGGGTCAAACTTATCAACCGCCCGCATCAGGCCGATTGTCGCCTCCTGAATCAAATCCTCGTATTCCATGCGAGACTGAGAACGGGCATATCTTGCAGCAGTGTCCATCGCAAGGCGTAGATTGTGCTCTACAAATGTATCTTTTGCTCGCTTACCTTCTCGTACCGCAACGTTCAACTTTCTACGCTCAGCGAAATCTAAAGTAATCCCTTCTAAGTGCGCATTATTTAAGTCTTTTGCGGCTTGAATCCCCGCAGAAACTGCACGACCAAGAACTACTTCTTCTTCTCGTGTCAAAATCTTATGCTTTGAACTTCTTGCGTATCCTGCCATTACTTGCTTCTCCTTTTGTAGTTAGAAGGGTGACGTAACATCGCCTCTTCTCGTTCCCAGTCATACAGCCCTGTTTTATCGGTATATACCTGAATGTGGCGCTTTGGTGCTCGGTTGATAGCCATAACCTCCTCATCAAAAGTCTCACCACGGTTTTTACCGGTGTAAACAGACAAGTCTTGCACGTAATTCCAAACTTTTGTAAATAATTTCATAGTTTTGCTCCTAACTAATACTCAAAAACGGAAGTTCTGCTCATCGAAAAGCAGCCGTTTTAGTTTATCATCCCCGTACTTGCGGCGATCATCGTCAGTTAACTCAATAACTTCATGTTCACCTTCTGTATATAGTGTGCCCCATGAGGCACCCCCCAAGTCCGGTTCAGTCGAAATATGTACTTCTTTCAACACAGTCTCCATAGCCACCCCAGCATGTCGGCATAACTCAACGGCCTGATCCTCAGGGAAACTAAATAGGATTTCGTCATGAATCGGTAACACAGCGTAGTCCCACAGACCCTGATCTGCTACATCAATCATTGCTTTACCGAGTATATCACGAGCCGTGGACTGAATGCAGTAGTTAAGGGCAGCGTAAGGCCGCTCAGCGTCCACAGGCAGTTTGCGTCCAGTATGGGTAATCACGTAGTTTCTATGTCCCTTCTTGACCGGATATGCTAGTTTGTGAGAGAACTCTGTAACGCCCTTGTATGTGGCATCAAAGAGATCGCACACACTCTGTGCCTCATCTACAGAAAGCCCTGACTGTCTCGCCAGCGTCTTGGGGCCAGCCCCGTATACCTTGCCGAAGTTAACTGTCTTGGCTACTTTGCGAGTCACACCCGTGTTATCTGCGGTAGTTTGGTGCAGGTCTGCACCTTCACGGAAAACTTTAAGCATAACAGGGTCTTGGGATAAAGCAGCCAATACCCTAAGTTCAACACCCGAAAAGTCGATAGACGACATTCGGCACCCCTCCTCTGCCAAGAACATTCGACGTATAGCATCACCGCCAGAGGGTAACTGCTGAAGCGGAGGGTTGTTTACCGACATACGGCCAGTTCGGGCCTGAAGGCTGTTGATCTTCGGATGCACTCTACCGTTAGAGTCCATAGATTCCAGTGAGGCAATAACATAACTGTCACGCCACTTAGCATTGTTCTTAGCAGCCATAACTGCTTTTGCAAGCATTCCAGCGTTCCCAGAGTTCTCGTCGTCAGCAATTGCGTTCAGAATTGTTTTGTCTACTTTCAGAGCGCCTGAGGCTGTTGTCTCAATCAAAGTGATCCCAAGTTTCTGTAGCCCCTCTGCAACGTCTTTTGTGGCGTTATGGTTCTCAACACCAAACGACTGAACAATACCAATATTGCGCTTCTCTTCAGTCGTCATGCTCTCAACCAACTGCTCAGCGTAGTCAACATCAATACGCATACCTCGCCGTTCCATAGCCACAACCAGTTTCAAGATTGTGTGCTCGTACTTAACAAGATGATCCATAGTTTGACGTTTGATCTCATCCCGAAGTTTAGGGAACAGCCTAGCAGTCAGAATAACGTCTGTGCCAGCGTAGTGTACCAACGTCGGGTGAGCAGCAGGAATGTTCTTCCAACCCTGCTTGACTGACCACTTATTTGCTTTGAACAAATCCTTCAAAGCACTGTCCGAATCAGGCGCAGACTTATCTACGTGGTGAAACGACAAGTTCTTAAGACCATGACCCACACCACCCTCAGCACGACTCCGTGGGTCGGCAAGGTGCGCAAGAATCTTTGTATCAAACGTTCGGTCTAGAATCTTGATAGCATCAACATGTCCGTGACGATCAAGACCAATAGCGTCGTAAGCAGCGTTGTGCGCTAGCAGGCGATGCTTAGTCTCATTCATGACTAAATCAATCGACTTTTGAAACCACGGCTCCTTCCAAATGAAAACAAACGCTTCGCTAATATCTCCCCACTGGATACTTTTGATCTCCCATTCAGGGGAGTAGGTGTCTAGGCCGGTAGCCTCAATGTCATACGCAATGGGTCGGCTTTTACCAAGTAGCCAGTCACGAAAGTCAGCAAACTGCTCATCTGAACGTACAAGCGTAACCTTGCCTAAAGTTCCCTCGGCTTGCGTGCTTTGAGAATGCAACCAATCATCAAACAGTGTAATAGAATCTTCGTTTACCATAAGTTAGCGTTAAGTATATCATGCGGAGCGGATTCACGCAACCCCGCAGGAGATATTTCTACGAATTCTGCTCTTGAGTACAATTCTGCCAACGAACCCGCCCCAACATAACTACATGCAGACCGAATGCCTCGGTTAATGGAGTCAACTACGTCTGCAACCGGACCTTTGTAAGCCACGATACCGGAAACGCCTTCAGGGAACGATGAGCCTGCTTCGGTAGAAGCCATCCCACGATGCTCCTTCATAACGCTACCGTCTTCTAGAGTAATCTTCTTTCCGGGGGCCTCATCGGTTCCAGCAAACATCCCGCCAATCATTACGGCATCAGCACCTGCCGCAAGAGCCTTAGCGGCGTCTCCCGGCGTCTTAATTCCTCCATCAGCAATAGTATGAATTCCTAGCGCATCCGCTACTGAAGAGCATTCTGCAATAGCGGTCAATTGAGGAACGCCAACCCCTGCAACGACTCGTGTCGAACACACGCTACCCGGACCAATTCCAATTTTTACTACATCTGCCCCAATCTTGGCAAAATCTTCAACAGCAGAAGGGGTAGCAACATTCCCACCAATAAACGTAGCCTCATGGTCAATCTCCGACATGACATATTTCAACGCTTTCAGTGCGTGCTTACTATGGCCGTGGGCAATGTCTAACACTAGAATCTGGGTTCGCCAACTATTAGCCTGCTGAACAACAACATCTAGATTGTCGTTAACTCCAAACGCTACTGCCGAACGGATTGTTCGGCCAGCAACAGAACCAAACCGTGTAGCAACAAGAGGATCACCGCTAGCAACTAAAGGCATGTTTCTGTGCATTACGCCGAAACTACCTAAGCGGTCCATCTCGCTCGCCATACGTGGCCCACAAACAGTGTCCATATTCGCAGCAATCAAAGGCATCCTCAAATGATGCTTACCTAGTTGTACCGACAAATCAACATCGGTACGGCTACGCACTTCCGAATACTTCGGAACGATCAACACGTCATCGAAAGTATAAGCCTTACTTCTAATCTTCATCGTAGATGTCAACCTTCGTATCTGTCAAATTGTATTCTTCAACAATGTACCTACGAACGTCACGATACTCGGACTTGGTATCATACGAAAACGAGCGAAGGCTTCCGTCAGCATTAGTCAAAATAGACAACGCCGTGTCGTAAAACGCATACCACGTTTCAGAGGCATGATGAACCATCAACCTATCAGGGGTCTGGTCATAGAGATATTCTGATGTAAGCATAGTAGAACTAAATCAGGGAACAATCTCAGGCTTGATATGGTCAGCGTTCGCTAGCCGCTGTCTAGAGTACGCCCCACAGTCGTTGCACTGGTACTGCTGGTACACAGCGACTTGTGTCCGTCTGGTGCCACGCTTGTGGAGTTGATGCGATCCGCAAGTCGGGCAACCATCGGTACCGTCAAAGACGTTAAGATTGGGGTGATTGGTCATCCACGGGCGCAACTTCATATACACTTTTCGCAGAAGGTCAACGTCCTGCTTGGCATACTTAGTCATGCGTTTCCACAACTTCATGTCACCACGCATACAGCCCGCCCACGTTTCAAATCCGCCAGTATCGACCTTGCGGCCAAGACCTAGGTGTGCTCCCAAATGGTCCAACTTATTGCTGTTGAACATGAAGTACCTGCGGGCGACCTTAAGAGTATCAACCTGCTTCACAGGAGAAGCCGGTCCTAAACCGTGGGCCACGAAACGTGCATTTGCCTTTCGCATATCAAACCTGTCGCCATTGTGGGCGATGACTACATCTGCCTCATCAATCAAGTCCCACAGCGCCTTGACTACATGGTAGTCATTTTCTGGGTCCTTCTTGTATGCGGAAGGAAAATCAACAAGCGAAGTCACATGTGTCTTGTTCTCGTGTTCCCATCTGTAGGAAACACAAAGCATGTACCACTCTCGCTCGTGCTCAATTACATTCTGCTCAAATTGTCCCCAAACGAAACTAAGGTTCGGTGCGGTCTCTATGTCGTAGTACAGTATTTTAGCCATTTGTGTAAGTGTAACACATTTCGTCAGATGACGCAAGCCTTTAGGCGCTTGATATCTTCAATCTCCCAAAAGCCTTTACCAGCAACGAAATATGTTCTCCTATTCTGTCGTGTTTTTTGTAATATTTCTTCTTTTACCAGCCGGTCCAAAGCCCGCCACACATGCTGGTATCTCATGTTTAACATATCTGCTATTTCACGCTGAGTTTTATCTGGGTGCTCTAAAACAGCCAGCAACACTCGTGCATTAGCCGTGAGTATTCTCATCTAGGACACTTTCCACCACGGACAACGCTGAGTCTACCTCAGCGAGCATTGCTTCAACCATCGTGTTACGCTCAATAATGTGCTGTAACTTAGCAGAGGTCGAAGAAACCATAGAAGTCAAATACATAATTTTGTCATCTACAGACCCCAACGAATTAAGGTGTTCAGAGATTGCATCATCGCAAAGATCATACTCTTTTATTTTTTGATGAATCAGTTCCCTGTAATGAAAAAGAGTCTCGGTGAAAGCAGAGTCGATATTTGCCGCAGAAAGCAAATATGGCTCAAAGTTTGAGCCAACGGAAATCATATCACCACTCACACGAACTACGTTCTGGTCCGTCAAAGATCGGGCGACTTCGTGCGCCCACTTTTCATCGGTACGGAAAGTACCATCTTTAGCGACAACCAAAGTCAGCAAACGCTTTACGGCGTCAAACTGATCCCGAGCGGGCATGGTCGTTGCAGCGAACTTTACTTCTTTTCGATCCATACAGATAGTCTACTACACTAAAGCGCTAAAGGTCAAGTCGAACGCTTGCCCCCGTAATAAGGTTCACCATGCCCCGAATCAATAATATCATCGTTGAGGCACTTCGTCATATGCTCATCAGCATAAATATAACCCAGAATACGCCCGTACTTACCGCTTCCATCTTTTAGCGTCTTAACATACACCGTATCATGTGCAGTGAGCCAGTCGTATACATAGTTTTTAGCAGCAATGCCTAATTCTTTTTCTTCAAGGTCTCTAGTGCGAGTCTCAGGAGTGTTGACACCGTGAAGACGCACACGGGCTTTGTACGAGACATCAAAACCTAAATCAATGTTAAGGTCTACAGTATCGCCATCAACGATGCGGTCAATTGTCGCTTCGTAGAAAAACCGCATTTAGGCGAACATTGCCTTCCAAGTATTAGGTCCGACAAGTCCGTCAGCAGTCAAGCCATTTGCCTTCTGCCATGCCTTAACAGACGCTTCCGTCTTAGGACCAAAATCGCCGTCAACGTGGGCATCCACGACTGCCTGAACTGCTCTCACATCGTCACCCTCGGAACCTACCTTGAGTGGGCTTCCGGGGTACGCACGGGCAGTCTTCTTTTCCTCACCAAACATGGCTTTCCAAGTCGCAGGACCGACAATACCGTCTGCGGTCAAACCGTTCGCTGACTGCCATGACTTAACTGCGGCCTCTGTCTTAGGCCCAAAGTCTCCGTCAACCTTAGCGCCCACTTTAGACTGAACCATCTTTACTTCATCTTTATGGTCATGTCCCTTAGAGATGGGGTGGCCGGGATAATCGTCGCCAGTGGGATTATCTACGGCAGCAGGAGCCTCTTCCACGGGGGCAGGCTTAGCCGGGGCTTCTGGCTTGATCCCAGCAATCAACTCAGCCATCTTTGCATTGTAGAAGTCAGGATCATCAGCGTACTTGTTAGAAATCTCTAAGTGCAGCCAGTCGCCGCCCGGAGCGCCAGAAAACGCTTTCCGGGTGTACACATTCGTCGCATCCCGGTCACACTTATACCCCCGGCCCCAAGGGCGTGGGTAGTAATCGAATACTGCTTCAATCTCTAGTTCGTCAGCGTGCTCGCAGAAAAAGTCGTACCAGACTTTTACCTTCTCGTAGTCTCCGTACCCACCGTACTTTCCGCCACGCCAAGAAATGTCAAAAGCACGGCCCGTTCCGTGAACACTAGGATTACTTTTTCCTCTCATCGGCCTAACCAGCCAAGAGCCATTATGCCACAGGCCCCCACCACTCCAAAACTTAATTTGCTTGATAAATGCTTCAGTGCCTGCACGCCTGCCAGAACTGTTCCGGTCCCAGCCGGTATAAGGTCGCTTTGCCATGTCGGGGAATCCTTTTCAGTAGAAGTTATGTAATCACTTATATTCTAGTAGGAATAGTTAGCCAAAATAGACAACTTGGCTAAATTAGGTACTTAGCACCAGTCGCCCGACATGTACCACGGCTGACTCCAGCAGCCATAGTGTTTCTCGGCGTAGTCTGCAATCCACTTTGCCTGCACCAAATTAGTGTAGGCGTCCAACAGCATATCACGAGTGACACCAGAATCTGTA
>Ga0213859_10000045_pt1 | contig 51631 bp, 44 predicted proteins | sample PICome_2_FD_160133 | JGI IMG/M metagenome (GOLD analysis project Ga0213859, IMG submission 160133) | Coastal seawater microbial communities near Pivers Island, North Carolina, United States - PICO304 | ecosystem: Environmental > Aquatic > Marine > Coastal | place: USA: North Carolina...
AGAAAGTATTTATCAAGATGGGTAATTATGATTTTAAAAAAATAGAAGAAAATTGGCAGTCTATTTGGGAAAAAAACAAACTTGCTAGTTGCGATGTGACACTTAGTAAAAACAATTTCTACAACCTTTGCATGTATCCATATCCATCAGGGGATTTACATATGGGACACATTAGAAATTACACTATTGGAGATGTAATTACCAGATACAAACAGAAACAAGGATACAATGTTTTATCTCCAATGGGATGGGACTCTTTTGGGCTACCTGCAGAAAATGCAGCAATAAAAACTGGAATTCATCCAAAGAAATTTACTGAAGATCGAATAAGTAATATGAGGGATCAGATAAAGAGATTAGGGTCTCTTTATGACTGGGATAAAGAAGTAGCTGCCCATGATAAAAATTACTATAAATGGACTCAGTACTTATTTATTAAGTTGTTTGAAAATAAATTAGCTTATAAAGAAGACGCACCAGTAAATTGGTGTACATCTTGTAAAACAGTTTTGGCTAATGAGCAAGTTATTGAAGGGGATTGTGAAAGATGTGATTCTGAAGTTACAAAGAAAAATTTAAATCAATGGTTTTTTAAAATATCGAATTACTCGGAAGAGCTATTACAAGGACTTAGTGATATTGGTGATTGGCCTGAAAATGTTAAATCAATGCAAGAAAATTGGATTGGTAAATCAACTGGAGTGCAATTCAATTTGAAAATAGATGGAAGTGAACTTGATTTTGATGTATTTACTACCAGACCAGACACTTTGTTTGGAATGACTTTTGCTGTGATGTCTCCAGAGCACAAATTAATGAATGAAATTTTATCACTATCACCAAATTCAAAAGAAATTCAAAGCTATATAGATGTTGCAAAATCTAAATCAGAATTTGAGAGAATGTCAATTACAAAGGAAAAAACAGGTGTAGATACAGGATTAAAAGTCACAAACCCCATAAACAATAAAAGCGTTCCATTATGGATTGCAGACTATGTCTTAATTAATTATGGGACTGGTGCAATTATGGCTGTACCAGGTCATGATGAAAGAGATTATGAATTTGCTAAAAAATATAATATTGAAATTATTCAGGTAATAATTGATAAAGATCAAAAAATTGATATTTCTAGCAAACCCTTTATTGAAAAGGGAGTTCTAATTAATTCAGGAGATTATGATGGGCTAAACTCACATGATGAGGCCTCAGATTCTATACTTAATTATCTTTCAGAGCAAGATTTAGGTGAAAGAAAAGTAACTTTTAGATTAAGAGATTGGTTAATTAGTCGTCAAAGATACTGGGGATGTCCAATACCTCTGATTAATTGTACAAAATGTGGCTTAGTGCCTGAAAGCCTAGATAATTTACCAGTTCTCTTACCTGAAATTGATGATTATAAAAATTCTGAAGATTCTCCACTAGCGAAAAGTGAAGATTTTATAAATACAAAATGCCCTGATTGCGGGTCTGATGGCATAAGAGAAACAGACACAATGGATACATTTGTTGATTCATCTTGGTATTTTTTAAGATACCTAGACTCACAAAACGAAAATTCACCATTTGATAAAAATATTATTAACTCTTGGTTGCCAATTGATCAATACATTGGAGGAGTAGAACATGCAATTTTACATCTTTTGTACTCAAGATTTTTTGTGAAAGCATTAAGAGATATTAATTTACTAGATGTAGATGAACCATTTCATAATCTATTTAGTCAGGGAATGATTAATTTTGGAGGAACAAAAATGTCAAAATCCAAAGGTAATGTAGTTGACCCTGAATCTTATTTTGCTACACATGGAGCTGATGCGTTAAGGCTTTATATTTTGTTCATGGCACCACCAAGTGATGGAGTGGAGTGGAACGATGGAGGAATAGAGGGTACAAAACGATTTCTAAATAAATTTTGGGATAATATGACGAGGTTCTTAGATTTACAAATTCAAAAAACAATTGGCGAAGATGACCTCGTTAGGTCAATGAACCAAACAATATTTAGTGTAACTAGACATCTTGAAAAATTTGAATTTAACACGGGTGTCTCTGACTTGATGAAAGCAAACAATGAAATATCTAAATATTTAAATGAAAATTCTACAGTATCTAAAGAAACTAAAGATTTTGTATTTAATACAATGTGCAACCTCCTTTATCCTTTTTCACCACATATTTCTTCTGAAATCTATAATTTATTCTCCAAGAAAGACATCTCTAGCCTCAAATGGCCGGAATTTGATGAATCAAATTTATCAAATCCTACTTATGAGCTTGTAATACAACTTAACGGAAAGAAGAAATTTACAAAAGTTGTAAACACAGGAACTTCACAAGAAGAAGCTGAAGAGGCCTGTGAGGTCGCTTTTAATATAAAATCTTCTGATTACAAGAAAGTAATTTTTGTTGAAGACAAAATAATAAATTTTATCGGCTGATGACATACTTAGTAATTACAGATAATTTGATAGATAATTTGGATGATCTTGAAATTAATGAATTGAAATATGAAAAGATAAAGTCTGACGAAATTAGCAACAGTACGAATGTGAGTTTATTTTCAGACAATTTATATAAATTTGTAACTGATGAATTTTTTACATTTAAAAAATTGGAAGAAATAAATTATGAATTTAATTCAAAATACATTTTTCAAGTTAAAAAGTCTAATTTAAGTAAATTTCATGATATTGAGTCATTGCAAATTATTCATTATTCGAAAAATGTTATTGAATATTTTCCTTGGGATCTCTCTAATATAATTTTTGATAATAGGAAAAAAATAGATAAAAATCTTCTTTCCTTTTTCACTGAAACAGAGTCAAATTTTAGGATGTTTTTAAATTTTTTTTCAAAAGAGATTTTTCGATTAAAACTTTTGACATCGACTGATAAAAATGATGTTTTGGAGGTTTTAAGCGAGAAAGATGATTATAAATATAAAAAAGCTCAAACTCTAATCAAGAAAACAGGCAATGATAAAATTGATGATTCAATTAAATATATATATAAAATAGAAAAAAAGTTGGTTGAATCAAATTATAATCAAGAAAATTCTAAAAGATTCATTATTGCAATGAAGCAAAAACTACAGGCTTGAAATTCTAGCCTTATTTCTATCTCTATAATTTTTAGAAATCACACCTTTAGAGAATGCTACATCGAGCGATTTTAAGGCTTGATTTTTAGTTTCTATAGAAACTTCACCATTTTCTAATGATTTTAAAGTTGTTTTTAGCTCACTTTTAAGTGATTTGTTTCGAATATTTCTTTTCGAATCTTGTCGAATTCTCTTTTTTTGTGAATTAATATTTGCCATGTAAAACCTTTCGGTATATAAGATATTAACTTAGTAAATATGTTACATAATAAAAATCTAAGAAATATTTCGATAATTGCTCATGTTGACCATGGTAAATCAACATTAGCGGATCGCTTAATTGAGATGTCAGGATTAATTAAACCAGGTGAACATGTTGATCAAATACTTGACAGCATGGACCTAGAAAGAGAAAAAGGGATAACAATAAAGTCTCAGCCAATAAGGCTACAATTTGAAGATTTGACTTTAAACCTAATTGACACACCAGGTCACGTAGATTTTTCTTATGAAGTTTCTAGAGCATTAATTGCTTGTGATGGGGCTATTCTCTTGGTTGATGCAACTCAGGGAATTCAAGCTCAAACTTTTGCACACTCTTATGCAGCAATTGAAGCAGGCCTAGAAATTATTCCTGTTTTAAACAAAATAGACTCTATTGATGCTGATATTGAAAATGCAAAAAAACAAATTTTTAATCTAATTGGATCTAAAGACAATGAGATATTTCAAATTTCTGCAAAAACTGGAGAAGGAGTGGAAGATTTATTACATGAACTTCCGCATTTAATTAGCCCTCCAGAGAAGAAAATAGATGGAGTTAATGCATTAATTTTTGATTCTTTTTTTGATTCCTATAGGGGTGTTGTTGCGTCAGTGCGTGTTTTTGGTGATGAAATTAAGTCAAATCAAAAACTTAAACTTGTGAATTCAAATTACTCTTTTGAACCTTCTGAGATGGGTTATTTTGATTTAGATTTTGTGCCATCAAGTAATTTAAAGACTGGAGAAGTGGGATATATCATTACAGGAGCAAAAGAATTATCTCAGATAAGAGTTGGTGACACTTTAGTTTCTGAAGAAGATGAAAGTCCAGTAATAGTATCTGGTTACAAGGAACCACAACCAACTGTTTTTTCAAGTATATTTCCTTCAGACTCAGATGATTATACGAAACTTAGAGATTCATTAGATAAATATGTACTTAATGATGCAAGTTTTTATTATGAACCTGAAACATCATCAGCTTTTGGTTTTGGATTTAGGTGTGGATTTTTAGGATTATTACATTTGGAAATTGTAATTGAAAGACTTGAAAGGGAATTTGACCTGTCATTAATTGTTACTCCTCCTTCTGTTGAGTTTAAAATTGTCAGAAATAACGATACAGAGATAATCATTCGTAATCCAAGTGAAATTGAAAAATATACTGACATTAAGCATTTAATGGAAAAATACTGTGAAGTTAATCTATTGTTTCCAAAAGAGTACTTAGGTTCAATTATGCAATTACTAAGTGAAAAAAGAGGTACTCAGGAAGATTTAAATTATTTGAGTACATCAATGGTCAAGGTTAGATATAAACTTCCGTTACTTGAACTTGTTAGTGGATTTTATGATACTTTAAAATCTATTTCACAAGGGTTTGCATCATTAGACTATGAAATCTTAGATTTTGAAAAAGGTAATTTAGTCAAGCTTGATATATTGGTTAATGGACAAATAATTGATTCATTTAGTTCTATTCTTGCCAAAGAGAATGCAGAATTTGTAGGTAGAAATAGAGTTAAAAAATTATCTGAACTAATTCCTCGTCAACAATTTGATATTCCTATCCAGGCAGCTGTTGGATCTAGAATAATAGCCAGAGAAACAATTAAAGCTTTAAGAAAGGATGTTACAGCAAAACTATACGGCGGAGACGTAACAAGAAAGAGGAAGCTTCTTGAAAAGCAAAAAGAGGGAAAGAAAAAAATGAGACAAATTGGCAAAGTCAATGTTCCAAAAGAAGCTTTTAGAGATTTTTTGAAACAATAATGTTTGTTCCAACTATTTATATTGAAAATTCAAACAATAATATGAGTGTTGAAGTTTCTGATAAAAAATTACATCATTTGAATCAAGTATTAAGGCTTAGAGATGGAGATAAAGTTAATATATCTGATGGAAATGGACGCATCTCTTATGGCAATTTTATTAATAATTATGTAGAAATAAAAAATTCAAAAATGTATCAAAGACAAAATAGTTTAAAAATTTTTGTACCTTATTTAAGAGAGAAAAGTAGGTTTAGGTTTTTAATTGAAAAATTGACGGAACTAAATGTTAATGAGATTCACATAGGTATTACCAAAAATACTCAAAATACAAATTACAGCAAACAAAAGATTAAAGAGTGGTTAGTTTCTGCTTTAGAACAGTCAGGCTCAGCATATTTACCTGAATTATTTTTTCCTGAAAATATAAATTTTAATGATTTTAGTACATGTTTTGATATCAGTGGAGAAGCCTTTGATAAAAACGTCAAAAAATTAAATAACTTTGCAATTGGCCCTGAAGGTGGCTGGACAGATGAAGAGTTATCAAAATTTCAGCATAAAATAAAGATTTCAGAATTTAGTCTGAGAACCGAAACTGCCGCAATAACTGCAGTATCATTAATGATGTAATACATATGGAACAAAAATCAGTATTTGAATTGATATTATCTGGAGAACTCGATTCAGAGATTATTTATGAAGATGATGAAATATTTGCCATAAATGATATAAATCCCGTTGCAAAAGTTCACATATTAATAATTCCAAAAAGAAAAATTGAGACTATAAATGATACTTCTTTAGAAGATCAAAATTTACTGGGAAAAATGATATTGGTAGCAAAAGATTTAGCAAAAAAATATAATATTAATGAATCTGGATATAGGTTATTATTTAACACTAATTCAGATGCAATGCAGACAGTATTCCATATACACCTTCATTTGATAGGTGGAGAAAAACTTAAAAATATTTAATGAGTATTGAAAAAATTATTCCAGTAGACAAAGAGCTTGTAAATATTTTTGGCGTTAATGACCAAAACTTAAAATATTTAAAAGATAAGTTTAAAAAAATAAAAATTAATGTGAAAGGTAATGTTGTTTATATATCAGGAGACAATGGCCAAACAACAGATATCATGAAAATTCTTGATGAAATGCTATCAATGGCTGAACGAGGTGAGATTATTGAGATTGAAGATTTAAAGTTAATGTCAAATATTGAATCAAAAGATATAAGTAACATTTCTTCATCAAACAATATATCAATCATTGGATCAAAAGCAATTAAGGTTAAGAATGTTACACAATTTAAATATATTGAAACAATCGACAGTTCAACTATAACTTTTGGAATTGGTCCGGCTGGTACTGGGAAAACTTTTTTAGCAGTTGCAAGTGCTGTCAAAATGTACACTGATGAAAAAATAAAAAAAATAGTCCTTACTAGACCAGCAGTAGAAGCAGGCGAGAGGCTTGGGTATCTTCCAGGAGATTTATCTCAGAAAATAGATCCTTATTTAGTTCCTTTATTTGATTCATTAGAGTATTTTTTCGGTAATGAAACTTTACAATATTTAATTGAAAAGAGAAATATTGAAATTGTTCCTTTGGCTTATATGAGAGGTAGAACACTTAACAATGCATGCATAATTTTAGATGAAGCACAAAATGCAACCGTAAGCCAAATTAAAATGTTTTTAACACGATTAGGTGAAGACTCAAAAATGATAATTACTGGTGATGAAACCCAAATTGATCTACATAATAAAGACTTTTCAGGTTTGAAAAAAACTAGAAAATCTTTATCAAATATAGAAGAAATATCGGTAGTAGAATTTAAAAATTCTGATATCGTAAGAAATAAAATAGTATCAAAAATTTTAGAAGTATTTCCTGATAAATAATGAATATTTACATCACCCACTTTAGAAAAATATTTTATATTATTTTATTTTCTTCGGCTGTATGGTTTATTTCTTTTTCAATTTTTCCTGAAAACCAAGTAATAAAGATTGAAGTGGGAGATGAATCACCAGCAGCTTTTTCTGCTCCAAGGTTTCTAACTGTTGTAGATGAGCAAAAAACTGAAGAGTTAAAAGAAGATGCAAGAAATAATGTTGCCCCCGTTTATTCCATTGATAGCAAAATAAATGTCTCGGTAATTGATGGAATTACTGAAATGTTTCTTACAGTCATAAAAGCTAGAACAGAAGAGGTACTTGTTACTGACAATGAAAGTAATCCAGAAAATCCACAATCTATAGTCGAAATAGTAGAATTGAGTAAAGTTGAGCAAATTGAAAAAGTACAGTCCTCATTATTGTTTTCAACAATTTCAATTTCTGCTATTGAAGTCTTGATTGAAATTTCAAACCTAGACAATTTAAATTCCTCAAATTTTTTGACTCAAATTGAATTTGAAGCTAAACGTCAAGCTGACAAATTTTTATCAAATGGTATAAATAATGAAAATCTAAATCAAATAAGGCAAACAATAGTACAAACACCTCCTAATTTGAATTTACCTAGTGAATTATATGTTTTAGTCCCTGAAGCTAGAGTAAGATCAATGGTCGCAGAAATTATTGCGGAAAACCTTATAGCTAATCAAAAACTTGAAGAAGAACTATGGAATGAACAAAAAAATAAAGCATCTAATGCAGTTGAAGAGGTTACTGTTCAGTTTTTTAAAGATGAAATTATTGTAAATGAAGGAGAAGTTATAGATGTGGTTTTATATAAAGCACTGGATGAATTTGGTTATCTTTCTGGTGAATCAAGAACAGTCCAAACTTCTGCTATTCCAATAATCTTCTCTGTATTTCTTGTTTTATATGTTCTCTTATGGAGATTAAGAGATTCGATTTGGAAAAATGATAACGAATTGCTTTTGATGCTTACTTTAATTCTTGTATCTTCAATATTTCTAAGAGGGGTTTCATATTATTCAAACTTGTCAGATTTAGATTTCATTCAGTATGCTTTACCTGTTTCTTTTGTAGGAGTTATCTCAGTTATACTTTTAAACCTTCGTGCTACGTTAATTCTATCTTTGTCTAGTTCACTCCTAGCGCTTGCAGGTGGTGGAAACATTGGATTAGTAGCTTTAGGTGCATTAGGTACAATTATCCCAGCAGTATTTTTATCAGAAGATACAGACAGGACACTGCTTAGAGAAAGAATTATCTATATTTCTCTGACTCAACCATTGCTTGCTTTTGGAGTTTATTTCTTTTTAAGAGAAGATGGTAACCTAACACAAATTTTGGTTCTTTCTTTCTTAAGTGCATTGGTTGCAAACCTTGCAGCCTTTTCCCTTACCTCTTATATAGAGAGCATGTTTAGGTTAACATCAAGCTTTAAATTATCAGAATTGGCTGATAGAAATCATCCAGCTCTACGTTATCTAGAGGATAATGCGATTGGTACTTTCAACCACTCATTGGTAGTTGGAACACTTGCAGATAGAGCAGCTAATAAAATTGGTGCTAATAGTCAACTAGCTAGAGCAATGGCTTATTACCATGATCTTGGAAAAACAGCTAATCCAACAATGTTTGTCGAAAATCAAATAGGATCTTCAAACCCACATGATGGGCTTCTACCCATGGAGTCTGCAAACATATTAAAGGCTCACGTTACAGAGGGGGTAAAGTTGGCCAAGAGATTTAAAATACCTGAAACTGTATATAAAGGAATTTTAGAGCACCATGGAGATGCAGTAATCAGATTCTTTTATGAAAAAGAAAAAATGATAAACAAAAATGTTTCAAAAAATGAATTTAGGCATTTAGGAAATAAACCGACATCTAAGGAGTCTGCAATATTAATGATGGCCGATTCTTTAGAGGCGGCTTGTAGAGCAATTTTTATGAATGAAGATGCTGATGAGGAAAAAATAAAAATTGTTATTAACGAAATATTTGAAGAAAAAATTGCAGATGGACAATTAAATAATGCACCAATTACATTTAAAGAATTAGATATAATTAAAAATTCTTTTCAAGAAAGCTTGGAGGGTCTTTACCACCAAAGAGTTTTATATCCTGAAATAACAGAAGAAGAATAAAAATATTGAAATTTCAATTTAACGGTTATTTTTTTAAAAATGAAAAAAAAGCTTTTGAAGATGTAAGAAAAGTTTTTTTGAAAAAGTTTTCAATTTCTGAAAATTTTTTATTACATATTCACTCAGTTTCAGATCATTACTCAAGAGAGCTGAATGAACATTATTTTCAAAAAGATTATCCTACAGATGTATTGACTATCCCTCTTTATAAAGATTTGGCAAGTATTAATAAATTAGACAAAAACAATAATGAAATTCTTGGTGATTTATTCTTAAATAGAAAACTTATAAAAAAACATTCAAAAAAGTATACAAAATCATTGATTGAAGAATATCAATTAGTACTTGTCCATGGGTTGTTGCATTTAATTGGATATTCTCATGATGATCCAAAAAAGCTGAGTAGTATTGAAAATACTATTCTAAAAAAGGTTTGGAATGAATAATAATAATCTTGACCATCTAGCAATCATTATGGACGGTAATGGTAGGTGGGCACTTGATAAAGGACTTGATAGAACTGCTGGACATGCTGCTGGGGAACATTCATTATCAAAAACAATAGATTGGGCAATCAAAAATAATATTAAATGGCTCACGGTGTATGCTTTTTCTACTGAAAATTGGCTTCGTTCTGATGAAGAAGTGGAATATTTGATGTTTTTTAATAGAGATATTCTTGTTAGGAGAAGAGATGAATTTAATCAAAAAGGTGTACGGTTTAGATTTTTAGGAGACTTGACTGATGAAAAAATACCTCATGAGAATAAAAAATTAATGGGAGAGACAGAAAACTTAACTCAAAACAATACTAAATTAAATTTAAATTTTGCATTTAATTACGGGTCACATGATGAAATTCACAATGCAGTGTTAAATTTACATAATTTAAATCTCAATGAAAAACTTACTTTAAAAGATATAGAAGATAGCTTTATTAACTACTTTCAGTACCCAGAGGTTCCATTTCCTGATCTTTTATTAAGAACAGCGGGAGAAAACAGAATAAGTAATTTTTTACTATACCAACTTTCGTATACCGAACTGTTATTTATTGAAGAACTTTGGCCTGATATAAATGCAGACATATTAGATGATGTCTTACTAGAATTTAATTCAAGGAATAGAACTTATGGAAAAAATTGATAATTTATTCGACAAAATTGTAAAAATAGCAAACGCAAGAGGCTTTGTTTTTAATGCTTCATCAATATATGGCGGATTAAGGAGCTCTTATGACTATGGACCACTGGGTGCTTTGCTTAAAAACAATATCTCTGGAAGCTGGTGGAAAGATATAAATCAAGACAGCAAAGTGTCTATATTTCCTATAGATACAGCAATTATTCAAAGTTCTGAAGTATGGAAAGCATCTGGCCATTTAGCTGAATTTACAGATCCTATGGTAGATCATAAACCTACAGGTGAAAGATTTAGAGCTGACCAAGTACCAGAAAATCTAAAAAAAGAAGATTTAACAGAGCCGCGTCAATTTAATCTTATGTTTGAAACAAACATAGGCCCAGTACAAAATGAAAACTCATCAGTGTATTTACGACCAGAAACAGCACAAGGTATATTTGTAAATTTTGAGAATGTGCAAAGAACAATGAGAGCAAAACTTCCATTTGGAATAGCTAATATTGGAAAATCATTCAGAAATGAAATTACTCCTGGTCAGTTTATATTCAGAACTAGAGAATTTGAACAAATGGAAATTGAATATTTTTGTAAAAAAGAAAATGAAAATGAATGGTTTGATTTCTGGGTAAACAAGAGACTTGAGTGGTACAAGGGGATAGGTATACCAGAAGAGATGCTCAGGTTGAGAGAACATGAAGACAACGAATTAGCTCATTATGCATCTAAAACTGTAGACATTGAATTTGATTACCCTTGGGGATGGGGTGAGCTCGAAGGCATTGCAAATCGAGGAAGTTTTGATTTAAGTTCACACGAAAGCTCTAGCGGAAAAGATTTATCATATTTTGATTCAGAAACAAATGAGAAAATAACTCCAGTTGTAATTGAGCCTGCAGGGGGATTAACAAGAACACTCTTTGCTTTACTGTGTTCAACATATGATGAAGAAGTAATTAACGATACTACTAGAACACTTTTTAGATTTAATTTTGAAATCGCGCCTGTCCAAATTGGGATTCTACCATTGAGTAAAAAGGAAGAATTAATTAAAGTTTCAAATGATATACAACAAACTTTGCAGAAATATTACAGAACAGAAGTTGATGTCACTCAATCGATAGGTAAAAGGTACAGAAGACAAGATGAAATTGGAACCCCTTATTGTGTAACTGTAGATTTTGATTCGTTAGAAGATTTATCAGTCACGATAAGAAATAGAGATTCAATGAATCAGGAACGAATAAAAATAGAGGACCTTCTTGATTATTTCTCAAAAATATAATGGGTATATCAAAGCAATCAATCGAGGAATTAAAAAAAAGATCAAAAATTAGCGACTTTGTTCTATCTACTACAACTGGAAAACTTAGAGGAACTAAAGGGATGGCATTGTGTCCTTTCCATGGTGAAAAAACTGCAAGTATGAGTTTTACAGATGTCGAAAATTTATTTCATTGTTTTGGATGCAAAATGGGTGGTGACATATATAAATATGTACAAGAAATTAATAATTTGGAGTTTCAAGACGCAGTTGAATTAGTTGCTGAAAAGTATGGATTCAAACTTACGTATACTGAAACTAGTCAAACAAACGATTTTAAAAATTTTCAACAAAAAATTAACTTGTTAGATGAATACTTCAAAGAGATGATGGATTCACAGAAATCTAAAAAAGCAAAAGAGTATCTTACTTCTAGAAAGTTTAATGAACAAGATATAAAAAGATATGACATATCGTTTATTGATTCAAATGTTGAAGATTTTCAAAAGTTTTGTGATAAAAATAAAATCTCTGACTTTGATTTAAAAAAATTAGGGTTTATTTCTAGCAATGATAATTTTTTATTTAAAAATAGAATAATGTTTCCAATTCTTAACTTTAGATCTGAAACTATTGCTTATGGTGGACGAGCACTTGAAGATTTTGGTCCTAAATATTTAAATTCTTCAGATTCAGTTCTATACAAAAAAAATAGGAATTTGTATTTCACAAAAGAATTCATATCTTCTGTTAAGAAGAAAGGGTACGCATTTTTGGTAGAAGGTTACTTTGATGTTTTATCTTTAAACCAATTAGGTTACTCAAATAGTGCCTCACCATCAGGTACTGCTCTTACGATTCAACAGCTAGAAGCTGTTTCACGCTATACGAATAAAATCTTACTTTGTTTTGATAATGACGAAGCAGGATTAAAGGCAACTGAGAGAGTTCTAGAAATTAAAAATCAAGTTTCAAATCAACTAGAAATACATTGCCTCAATTTACCAGAAAAATATAAAGATATTTCAGAACTGTATGAAGATGATGAAGACATTTTTAGTAGTGTTCTTAAAGATAATTTTGAGATAATTGAATTTTTGATTGATAAATATATTGAAAGTACATCAGATAAAAAAAGTATTTTTAATTATTTTATGAAAATAACATCTAACCTAAGTCCTCTTGAAGTTGATGTCTCATTAGATCTACTATCTTCAAAATTAAATACGGCAAAAGACATACTTAAAAAAGAGTTAAAATTTCAATCCTCAGAGCAAAAAGAAGTTTTAACAGAACAAACTATGAGTTCTATCTCTATTTTTAAAGATTTAATTATTGCAGAAATGATTTCTAATGAATTTACACCAAATGAAGAAATTGACCAGTTGATAGAGTTAAATTCTGAATTTAAAAAATTAGTTCATGGTATTAAGAATGAAAATTCAAAAAAAGAAGATTATCTTAATATCTCTTATACAAAAGAGCAGCACTTAGAAGCAGTTTCAAGATTGTATTTACATTTTGCAAACCTAAAAATCGATGAACTAATCCAAGAATTTGAAGAATCAGAGGATAAGAATTTTCAACTTCTTCAAGAAGTAGAAAACATCAAAAAGAAAAAAGAAATTTATCAGAATACCATTTAATACCTAGTATTATTAATTTGCTATCCGAGGTAGCTCAATTGGCAGAGCAGCGGACTGTTAATCCGTTGGTTGTGGGTTCAAGTCCCACCCTCGGAGCTATACAATTTTATTTTCACTATACTTAGAAATGAATGGAGGAAAAATGGATTTAGTAGCAATAGTAAAAGAAAGAGCTGAGGGGAAAGACCTAAGTGTATTAGGTGGATCTGTAAAGTTTGTTGTTGATGAAAATGTAGTCTTGATTGATGGAAATAGCGGTGAAATTTCATCAGATGATAATGAAGCTACATGCACTATTTCAACAGATGCCGATACTATGCAATCAATAATGGATGGTTCATCAAGTCCACAAGCTGCTTTTATGACTGGTAAATTAAAAGTTGCTGGCGATATGAGTATTGCGCTTAAAGTTCAATCTGTAATTTCTTAAATATTGAGGGCCTGTAGCTCAGTTGGTTAGAGCAACGGACTCATAATCCGTCGGTCGTAGGTTCGAGTCCTGCCAGGCCCACTTGAAAGAAAAACTAAATATATTTTTATTGGGCTCTCTTGTTTCACTTTCTTTAATATCACCACCAGGATTTTTAAGGCTTAGCTTTATTGAGTTTTCTGATTTTCTAATATTAATTTTCTCTTTAATGTTATTTCTTGATTTTATTTTAAAGAATAATACTTTAGACTTATTTGACAATGTAACAAGATTTTGGGGTTCGCTTACATTATTACTAATTTTTTCCATATTTTTGTATGGTGCAAACTTTTTTGTACTTAGGCTAATTTTTTACTGTATAACAGGATTTTTGTTTACAGTATTCGTCAAGAATAAAACAACTAATGACTTACAATATTTTTTATTTCCTTTTATTTTTGTTTCAATATTAAATTTTGCATCTTCACTATTTCAATTATCATTTGTCGACAATACAATTGGATGGATTACTTATTATTTTGAAAACCCTACATTTTTTAATAGAGGTAGGCTTTCAGGCTTTCAGGGATCTGGACCAAATGTCGCAGGAGGAATGTTTACCATTCTAACTTTCATTTGTCTGTATTTTTATAATGAACTTAAAAGCAAGTTATTTATCCTGCTTATATTTTTAAACTTATATCTTGTATTTGTTTCTTATTCCAGAGGCTCTTGGCTTTCTTTGTTTCTTGGATTATTTATATATATTTATTTAAAAAAAAGAAATCTAAAACAACTTGTTTATACACTTAGTTTCATATTTTTTGGTACTTTAGGTTTTTTAAATTTTTTTAATTCTGAAATTTTGTTAAAAGAAAGCGATAGAGGTTTTTTAACAAAAATTGCATTTGATAATTTAAATATAGCTAGGGGATTGGGCCCAGGGAACTATGTTGATAGCATTTATAAAGATTATTTTTTATCAATTAATCCTGAGATATTAGAACAAAATTTGAACATAAATTTAAATAAAGTTGAATTAGGAATAACTCCCATAGAATATAGAGATTCTAATGTAGAATTTTTTATAGGAACTTCAGGCGGAGGATATGAAATTCTTGTTCAGAGTAAACTTGTTTCAGAATGTTCAGAAGATAGAATTACATGCCAACATGTAAGGGTTAAAAAAGATTTATTTTCTGACTTTTTTGCTGCAATATACACAATAGACAGCAAGGAAATGACATCATTTATGGAAGAGTCTGGATGTTTCGATGATTCCAATCTTAATATTTTGAGAGGAGAAACTTATTGTTTTTTAGATTATATTTATGACAATAATATTGACAATAAAATTCCCAAAAACTTAACCTATGTACCCTGTACTAAAAATAGTGGATATCAATGTGAAAGTAGAGAACTAGCTGTCGGAGAATTAGCCGTAATGATTGAACAATTTAGTATTAGAAATGATTTTGTACCTTTTGACAATTATAAAACATTTTGTGAGGAGTGTAATTTTAGAAATGTCGAGGGTTTTATAAAGTTGAAATTCGATAAGAGAGATAATATTTTACCAAGAAGCGTAATTAGTTTTTACACATCTAAAGATGGAGATAATTGGGACATGGTGGGATATGAACGAACCATTGGTTCGATAATAAATCTTAATAAAAACACTGCCTATATTGAAATCGGAGGACATTCAGATGGACAATCTTTTGGGAATACTTTTCTAGATTCTACAATTAAAGAAGTTAAGATTATTTCCAATAACAAAAGTAAAAATGTAATATTTACAAAAAATAATTTAAATAAAGATTATTATGTCTTCAAACCAAATCAAGTCAATGACTATATTGCTAATATTACATTTGAAAATAATGGAATAAAATTATTTAGGCCCAACAAATATTGGTTAGCAATTGAGAATAATTTAGATTTTTCCGAAGATTTTGAAGTTGTCTTACATTTATCATTCCCAGAAATTCCTCAGCGAAGACAAACTCTGATTTCAAATACTTCAATTTTTAATGGGCAGGTACAATCATGGAAATTAGAAACCGATGATGGAAGATTATTTTTTAGTTGGGCTGATAGTGATGGAGTATTTCTTGATACAAATAATATAGGTGACAAAAGTTTAAGAAGTGGTGTATTAATTCAACAAAATGGTCAATTATCAAATACTAGCCCACCAATTGTTGATCCATCTTTTCTAAGCCAGTTGACCACTGCACACAATGGATATCTTACATTTAGTGTTGAGTTTGGATTAATGTTTTCAATATTATTCTATATGATCATTGCTTTTGGAATGTTTAAAGCCTTAATCCTCATTAATTCAAGCAATATATTTCCATATTTAGCAATGATGATGTTTTTGATACAAAATATTACAAATGATATGATTTATTCACCGGACATGTTTGTATTATTTATAATAAGTGCCGGAATTTTTATTCAATCAACTAAATCTTTTGAGGATAAAAAGTCGTAAAAATTTTCATTTAGAATCAATACTTGAGCTCCATTTTCGGTTGTATAGTTATATGTTGGGACAGTTAATTTATTAACATTATCAAAGTTAATTTCTCTGAAATCCCATAACAATCTAGAAGCTTCTATTACTGAGATATTTTGATCAATTGTAAAAGCATTTTCAAGGGCATTTACAAAATTTAAAAAATTATTGAATGAATCAAAATTATTTATTTTTTTCATAAGAGACAGAATTAATTGCTGTTGCTTTTTAATTCTGGTTAAATCACTAACCCCAGGCATTGGTTTCCAATTTGATATGTCCTTACCGTTTTCATCAATAACCTTTTCACCATCTAATATTTCAGTATTTCTCGAAACAATCCAATTTAAAGCTATTTCACCAGTTAAATTGTTACATCCTTTTTGAATTTCAAATGAATAACCCTCTCTTTGTGTTTCTTCAACACAAATTTCAACGCCACCAATTGTATCTATAATATCTTCGAACCCTTCGAAGCTAAACTTTACGAAGTGATTAATTTTTAAACCAGTAATGTTTAAAATAACCGCTGATAAATTTTCTGCGTTTGTACCACATCCATTGCTTGTATAAGAACTATTAATTCTTTGAATGCTTTTAGTACACGGATCTTCTATTAGTAAATCTCTTGGTAAAGAGACTAAGGAAACATTTGAATCATTATCAACTATTACAATTAAAATGACATCGGCTCTATCACCCTCAGCATTACCTCTACTTTGAGAAGAATTAGGACTTCTTTCATCGCTTCCAATTACTAAATATGATGTAAATAAATTATCTATTCTTGTTGTTTCATTATTTACTAGTAGTTGGTCATATACATTGGTTTCAAAAACTTCAGTTTCTTCATTATCGAGAATTGTATTGGTAGATGTATTTTCGTCATTATTTGAATTATTTCCATTGGTTGTTGTGGTTATATTTCCAGCAGATATTTCTTCAACAACACTTGGGCTAAATTCCTCTCTTTCAAAATTTGGAATTAATACGAAGGCTGCGATTCCAATAATTAATATAAAGATTAATAAAATGGCTTGTTTATTTAATTTCATAGTCAAATTTCTACTTTAATCATAATGTTCTTTTAATATAGAAAAATGAGAAAAAATTATGCAGTAATTGCTGCTGGTGGCTTAGGTACAAGACTCAAAGACTACAAACATAATGAATCTACAAAAGTTCTGATAGACATTGGCGGTTTAAGTATGATTTCAAGTCAAGTCATGCAATTGAAATCATGGGGCTTTAGCGATTTTATTGTGATAACTAATCCTGAATTTAATGATTTGATAAAAAATGATCTTCAAAAAAATTTTGTAGACGAAAATATTTCTTATGTTATTCAGCAAAGTCCTAAAGGCATTGCTGATGCATTGTCATATGCTGAGGCAGAAATTGATAAAAATTCTCTTTTAACATTTATTCTTGGAGATAATTTTTTTGGAGAAAATCCTTTAGAAAAAATAAATTTGGAAAATTTTTCTGGTGCCCATTTATTTGTAAAAGAAGTCGAGAATCCTGAAGAATTTGGAGTTATGGAAATTGACAAAGCTGGTAATGCAATTGATATATACGAAAAACCAAAAGAGTACATATCGAATCTTGCAGTAGTTGGAATTTATATTTACGATACAAGCTGTTTTCAGAACATTCGAAAACTAACCCCATCAAATAGAGGTGAATTAGAAATTACAGACTTGAATAAAACATATTTAAATCAAAATAAAGTTTTATCTAAAGTTCTTAGTTCTTGGTGGATTGATGCTGGCACACCTGAAAGAATTGAAGAATTAAAAAAACTAATTTAGAGGTTTCATTTTTTGAAATTTGAAAAATAAAAAAATAATAAAAAGTGCGTAAATAATAAAAATTATTAAAGATAGATATTCATACATTATTGATAAACCTAGTAGGAAGAAAATAAACAAATTGATACCCACAAATATACTAAGGACTTGTTTTACACTATATCCTTCATTTAATAATCTATGAGAAATATGATCTGTGCCACCTCTAGCAGGCGAAATTTTATTTTTTAATCTGTAAACAAACACTGTTAAGAAATCTAGAAGAGGAATTGTAAAGAATAAAAATATTGGCGCAATTGAACTGTATAAAAAGCTTTCACCCGAAGGATTCCAATCAAAAAGAATACTTACAAATCCGAATATGAATCCAATGAACAAGCTACCTGAATCGCCCATATATATTTTTGCTGGAGGAAAATTAAATAAAATGAATGCAAGAATTGAAAACAAAAGAACAAAGCTTACATCTGCAAGATAATTTTGGTTATAAACAAAGGATAAAATCGTTAATGCAAGACAAATAATTGCACTATTGATTGCTGCAAATCCATCCATATTGTCTATAAAATTTATTGAATTCATGAGAACAATCACCCAAAAGACAGTAAAAATTATATTGAGATTATTTCCTAGATTAAGACCAAGTAGATTTTCTACATTGATAACAGTACCAAGAATTATTATTGGAAAAGAAACTAAGAAAAATTGAAAAAATATTTTTAGTTTCCAATTTAAATTTTTGAAATCATCTATAACTCCTAATATTGATACTCCAAGTGCAAAAATGGATATAAATACAATATTTGAATCTGCTTGACCTAAAAATCGGACTGACACAAAAAAACTCGTTGCCATTGCCACTCCTCCCAAAGGAACAATATTTAAATTACTTAACCTTTTTTGATCATTTTTTTTGAATTTATATGATTTATTTAATTTAATAATTGTGTAACAAAATGAATATGAAATTAGAAAAGATAGGGCAGAAGCCCCATATATAGATAATTGAAAAGTTTCAACTGAGTTCATAGTAAATTTCTTTTAATTTTTCTGAAATTGCATTTACAGAGTAGAGTTTATCGATAATTTCTCTTGCGTATTCAAAATTTTGATTTAAATAATTTGAATGGTAATTTTCAATTTCAGTAGCGTATTCAATAACATTGTTATTAGAAATTAGTATTCCAGATTTAGTTTTTTCAGCTATGGATATAGTTCCAGGAAGATCATTAACAATGCACAATAATCCGGAATAAATTCCTTCCAGAAATATTCTTGAAAATCCTTCATGATAAGAGGGCTGAATTAAAATATCGTATTTGTAAAGTTCACTGTAAACATCTAGCTCACCTAAATAATTTATATTTGGATTATTTTTTATCTCTAAAAATTTTTTCTCACTAATGCTACTTTTATTACCAAAATCGGGTTTTCCTGCAATAAAAAATTTTGTTTTTTCTTTACCCGAAAAGATCTCTACTAATTTCAGGTATTCCTTGATTCCTTTCTCTACCAATAATCTTCCAACAAAAATAATTTTTACTGGATTATTTAATTCATGTTTTATTTTAATTTTTTTTGTATTAAGACCACTTCCTTCAAGCAAAATAGTTTTATTTTGAAAATTTGAATATGTTAAAAATTGTTCCATATTTGAATTATTTTGAAATATAAGCACATCAACAACTTTATTAATTCTTAATTTAATTATGGGTTTTATAATTATTTTTAGAAATTTCGCTAATTTAGTTCCAGCAAATAGAAAACCAAGTCCTGTAATCGAAGCTACGACTTTATATTGTTTTTGAGCAAATAAAGTTGCGAGAATATATAGAAATAAACTTTTTAATGTAAATATATGAAGAATGTCATTTGAGTTAATATTTTTTAAAATTTTTGTTAAATTGATTAAACCATTTAGATCTAATGTTTTTTCCCTGGAAATGTTCCAATTTATTGCATCGGAGTAAGTTTTTTGTATTTTTTCATTATTTTCTTCAAGTGGGCATATAGATGTTATTTGAAATTCATCTTTAATATTTGTAACAATATCAGCTCTTGATCTTTCAAGTATCCAATCCCAATGTGCAAGAAAATAAATCACTTATCTTATTATAAAAATATTAAAAAGGTTATCATCAAACTTATGAATATTGTTGTAATCGGGGTTGGTTACGTAGGCCTTGTTACCGGATTATCTTTAGTTAAGCTTGGCAACAAAATTACATTTTTAGATACTGACTTAGATAAAATTCAAATGTTAAATCAAAAAAAGCCAACATTCGATGAACCAGAGTTACTTGATTATCTTACGAATGATAAGACTGCAAAGAATGCTACATTTTGCCATTCTTATGATGATATAAGATGGAATGATGCTGACATAGTCTTAATTTGTGTACAAACACCTGTTGATGAAAATGGAGAACTTGATTCTAATTTTATTAAGAGAGTCTTTTCATCATTAAATGGTAAAGTTGCAAATAACACTACAGTATGTATTAAATCTACAATTCATCCAAGTGCACTCCAAAAAGTCTTAAATGAAATTAACTATAACTTCGAAGATTTAGTATTTAATCCAGAATTTTTAAGAGAAGGTTCAGCTTTTTATGATTTTTTTAATACTGATAGGATTATTATAGGATCTGAAAATTTAGAAAAAAGTCAAATAATTGCCAATCTATATGAAGAATTGGAATCTGAAATAATTTTTACTGATCCAATCAGCTCTCAATTAATTAAGTACCTTTCTAATGCTTACTTGCCTTTAAGACTGTCTTTTGTAAATGAAGCTTCTAGACTTATTGACAGTCTTAGCGCAAATCAATCTGATGTTTTAAAAGGAGTCGGATTGGATTCTCGTATAGGAGATCAATACTTTAGACCCTCTCCTGGTTGGGGTGGGTCTTGTTTTCCTAAGGATGTCATGGAAATTCAACAAATAGCCAATGAAAACAATCTAGATCTTCCAGTAATTCAATCAATTAGTCATTCAAATAGTGAACATTTATTGTGGTTTTCAAAAAAGTTAATAGAAATAATGAATATAAATAATTTACAAAAAATTATTTTATTAGGTGCTGCTTTTAAAGAAAATACAGATGACACTAGATACTCACCTACATTTGAAATTTACAATATTTTAAAAAAGGAAAAAGAAAATGTTGAAATTTATGATGAAAATATGACTTTAGATAATAAATATGATCAAATTTTTTCATTTGAAGAAAATGCTTTGTATGTTGAAATGTATCCAATGGGAAATAAAGTTAAAAATCAAATCGTTGAAATAAATGACATTGTATATTTTAGGTTTTGGGATTCTTAGTTGAGATATTTAATTACTGGCGGTGCAGGCTTTATTGGTAGTCATTTAGTTTCTAAAATAATTGGTAATGCAGAAAAAATTATCGTATTAGATAATTTGCTAACGGGTAGCGAGAAAAATATTAATAAATATCTTGATTTATCAAACTTCCAATTTATTTCTCATGATATTCAGAATCATTATGATCCTGAAGAAAATATTGATTGTGTTATTCATTTAGCTAGCTGTGCATCTCCGGTTGCTTACTCTGAAAATCCAATTAATACACTTAAATCTGGAAGCATTGGCACTATTAATTCTCTTGGAATTGCAAGAAAATATAATTCTAGTTTTTTGCTTGCATCTACATCTGAAATATATGGAGATCCAAAAATATCTCCACAACATGAAGAATACTGGGGAAATGTAAATCCTGTTGGTCCTCGGAGCATGTATGATGAGTCAAAAAGATTTGCAGAAGCAGCAACACAAGCTTACATCACCGAATATAAATTAAATGCAAAAATTGTCAGAATATTTAATACCTATGGGCCAAATATGAAATTAGATGATGGAAGAGTGGTAACAAATTTTATTGTTCAGGCTTTAAAAAATAAAGATATAACAGTTTTTGGTAAAGGTCTACAAACTAGATCATTCTCATATGTTGATGATACTGTTAATGGAATAATGTTGGCTTCCAGTTACAAAGAACCAGATATTTTTAACATTGGGAATGATAATGAAATTACAATAAATCAACTTGCTCAAACAATTATTGATATAACAAATACAAAATCAAAAATTATTTATAAAGATCTCCCTAAAGATGATCCTTTACAAAGAAAACCAGATTTGAGTAAATCAAAAGAATTATTAAATTATGAACCAGTCATCGGATTAGAAAAAGGTCTAGAGAAAACAATTGAATGGGTTAAGAAAAATATTGACTAAATAAATTTACTTAATCTATCACCAAGAGTTTCCAACGAATGTTGCTCTAGATTCGTATTTAAAATAATGAACAAATCCTTTAAATCATTATCGTTAAGGAATTTAAGATTATTAATTTTTTCAGTCAAATCTTCTTTCCCTGTAAAGTAGTACTTCTTAGAATGATCTAAATATAAACTATCAAAATCTTGATTATGGTAAAAATTAATTAGTCCAGCTGATAAAGTCTCCAGTACAGATTTGTCGAAGAAACCTGTTCCTGCTGAATTAAAATTTACATCATAATTTTTCATGAAGCTTGGTAATTTTTCATATGGAACCTTACCGATAAATTTGACATTATTATAAATCTTGTATTTTTCTTTAAGATAATTCTGATACTGAACATCTTTTTGGTTCAGAGGGCCCCCAATTATATCTAAATTTTCTGATTTGAAGTCAGAACTTAAAAAAGCATCAATAGATACTTCTAAATTTTTTGATCTCGAAATCCTAGAGAGTATCAAAAAGTTTTTAAATTGATGATTATTTTTTTGGTTTTTAAATGAACTTAAATCTATTGCATGGCCAATAATTGATACTTTTTCAGACATAAAAGGAAATGAGGTACTTGAGGCAGTAATTACATTTTTTGTCATTTTTGTAGTTATATATAAAATTAACTTTTTAATTCCAAAACCTGGTCCTGGGTGAGTGAACCATAATGTTGTTTCGATATTCTTTCTTTTAAGTTGACTTGTTAATACAAATAACGAAATCGGTGACATGTGAGAAAAGCACTTTTCGTATTTATTAGTATTTATTAAATTTTTAGCTGTTTTGTGTAAATAAAAATATTTACTTAATTTATTTTTGTGACTGTTTAGTCCATAAATATTTACATTATCTGGAAGGTTTGGAACAGTGCCCTTTCGTAGTGTTATGACATCAATTTCATCATATATTTTGGAAACTTCTTTTAACCACCCAATTGCAAACCCTAATGAAGTATCTTCAGAATCGATTGCTAAATTTAGATATAATAATCTACTTTTCATAAAGAATACTTTCTAAATTTTTCCAGCTCTCTAAAAATTTTCCTTCACCAGATAATTTTATAGAAAGGGAAAAAGATTGTTCAGCCATTTTTTCTCTAAGTGAACTGTCCTCATAAAATTTATTGAGAGCTGAAGTTAAGTCACTTAGGTTATTTTCCTCATAGAGCATTGTTCCGCCTTCCGAACCAAAAGGAGTTGATATACCATTTATATCTGATGAAATTGAGGGCAAGTTACATAACCCACTTTCAATTAAAACTCTAGGCAAACCTTCGAAACTGCTAGCCATAACCAATAATTCAGAATTATTCATTAACTCAGCAATTTCTGAAGGAGATTTTTTCATTAAAAACTCAATGTTATTAATTTTGTTATTTGCTATGAAACTTCTACAAATATTTGAATAGTCGATATTTGGATGATCACCTACTATCAAAAACTTATTTTGATAACCAGTTTTAATTGTAAATTGTCCAAAGGCTTTAATTAAGAATAAAACACCTTTTCTAGGTATTACATTTCCAACAAAAAGAATATTTTTTCTAGGTACTGATATTTTTTTTGATATAAAAGTCTTGTTATCTACCCATGCAGGAAATACAGTATAATTTTTATCATATTTTTCTGCTATTGATAATGTTGCATCTTTGTGTACACCTCTAATTATGTCACAATTTTGATAAGTAAAATTCGAAATTAGCTTAAGAAAAAAGGTTATAAAGCCTTTAAAATAAAATCTTTTTTGAGTTAGTAGCAAATCTAAAAAATTTCCGTGATGCTCAATAATTAATTTGAAATTATTCTTTGTTGTTTTTTTCAGTAGGGTAGGGATAAACGCTGAAATTGGATCTTTAGCAGAAACAACGTCAATATTATTCTCCTTTATAAAATTTTTGAAAAATATAAAATTTAAAAAATAGAAATTAAGATAATTTAATAATTGAGAATTTGTTTTTTTTGAATAAATAATTTTTACATATTCACTCTCGATATTTTTTTGGTTTCCTTGTGATAAAACAAAAATATTTTCAAAGCCATCTCCAAGCTCTTTGAATTTATTTTTATCAGAATTAGATAATTCATCACCATAGTCTGTTGTTCCGTAAAATAACAAATTTCTTTTCATTTAACCAATTCCAAATACATCTGAAAATTTTTGTCTTCATCAAAGGTAGAAAATAATAGATTTTGAGCATTTGTCCTCTTATTAATATCATCAGATGAATTTAATTTTAAATTATTTAATATTTCTATAAGGTTATTTTTATTTGGTTTGAAATTGTTTTCTAGTTCCCAAATCCAGCCATTTTTACCATCTTGAATCACTTCATTTGTTCCTCCTATGGGAGTACTGATTATTGAAAGATTATGACTCATAGCTTCTAGTATTACGTGAGGTAAGCCCTCATAGCTAGATGCTTGAATATAAATATCGGATTTTTGTAAATAATAATTAAGATCATCTTTTTGTAATTGTCCTGTAAATGTTACAAAATTTTCTAAATCCAGATCATTAACTAGTTTCTTTAATTTTATTTCTTCAGGTCCAGAACCAACTATATAGAAAATAAAATTTTGATTGGCTTTTTTATAGTCACTTAAAGCCTCAATGATAATATCTATATTTTTCCATGGTGCGAGCCTACCTACTGTAATGATTTTAAAATAATCATTAGTTTGATCGTCTATTGGGTCTGGTTTATTTTTAAGTTTTGTACCATTGTAAATTACTTTTATTCTATTTTCTTTCACACCCCAACCCTTAACTACATTTTTTAGGTGATTTGACGGTGTAATAATTAGATCAGCCTTTGTAGCAGTCCATCCTCTTGAAAATTTAGCAATTTCAAGATGCAGATTGTGTTTATTATTTTGGAATTCATCAAAAGACTCATTAATAATTTTTTTGTTCATTCCTCTTTCCCAGGCCCAGTCGCCAACAATTTTTCTAATTAATTTTTTTCTAGTAAATATATTTGCAATATAAGACTCCATAGGTAGCCCATTTACAAAAAATAAATCAGCATTGTAACCCTGACGAATTATTTGAGATACTGTCTTTATCCACCTTATGAGTAAATTTTGATTTCTTAAGATTCTGACTATTTTAAAGTTCAAATTATCAGTTTGTTTTCTATCAGTGAGGCAGACAACAGTAACATCATGTCCGGAATTCGAATACAATTCTGCTATTTTGGGAACAAAACTTGCTGGACCCCCAATATCTGGAGGAAATATTCCAACAGTAATTAATATTTTCAAGGGTTTATTTTTTTATATTTAATAATTTCTCTAATCATATCTGGTATTTCCATTGTTGGCGAGTAACCAGTTGCACTTACGATTTTATCAATTGATGGTGTTCTTCTCATAGGGTCTTCAAACTTTGATCCATAAACTCTTTCATGTGGAACATAAGTAATCTTTGAATTTGACTCAGTAAGCTCTATTACTAATTTTGCTAAGTTATCAATAGAAATCTCCTCAGTTTGACCTATATTGAAAATCTCTCCGTAAAGTTTTTTATTAGCAAGTAAATAAAAGTATTCAATTACATCATGAACCCACGTAAAGGATCTTGTTTGTTCTCCATTACCATGAACAATTAATTCATCTCCATTAAGAGCAGCTTTAATAAATTTCGGAACTACCATGCCGAAATCAGAAACTTGGTTGGGTCCAATAATGTTAAAAAGTCTCACAACAATAGGATTCAAGTTTCCATCATTAAATTCTGAAAGAACAAGAAATTCATCAATTAATTTTGAAGCAGCATAAGACCACCTTAATTTTGTAGGCGGACCGATTAAACTTTTTGTTTCTTCAGTCCAAACCTTATCATTCGAAACACCATAAACCTCAGAAGTTGATGTAATTAATATTGGAAGATTATTAACTTTACATGATTCAATCATCAAATGAGTAGCTTCAATATTAGTGAGTAAAGCTTTGCTTACATTCTCCATAATATATTGAACTCCAACCCCAGCTGCTAAATGAAAACAAAAATCAAAATTTGACAAAGTTTCATTTAAATTTTTGATATCTTCAACTCGCGATTCAATAAATTCAATTTCATCTAATTCCATAAGGTCTTCTATATTTTTAATTTTTCCAGTAGATAAGTCATCAATAATTAATATCTTTTCGGCACCCTCTTTTAAAAGCTTTCTACAGAGATTTGAGCCAATAAAACCGGCTCCACCTGTAATTACGATTCTTTTTAAATTATTTTTCATAGTCATACTTAAATTTAATATCTGTTAATTCATTTTCGTATTTTGTATACCATTCAATTGTCTTATTTAGACCAGTATCCATATCTGTTGTAGGTTCCCAACCTAGTTTAGTTTTTGAATTTTCTAAACTGGGCAAAACTACATCTACGTCACGAAAAGCCCTCTCTTTATAAGTAACATTAGCTTTCATATTTAATTTTTCTTCAATTTTGTTGATTACTTCATTCAATGACCAAGTAGTGTTAGAGCCAAAATTAAATGTCCCGCTTTCTTCAAATTTGCACAGCTTATTAAGACCTTCAACTATATCATCAATATAAGTAAACGATCTTCTCTGCTCTCCAGAACCATATATAATGACTTCTTTATTTCTTGCAATCCAGTGAATAAATCTAAGAATTGACATATCTGGCCTGCCGTATGGACCGTAAACTGTAAAAAACCTAGGTATCTGAATGGTATGTTCTGTTTGAGATAAGATATTTTTCAACATAGTTTCGCCAAACATTTTTGTGGCTGCATAAATTGATGGTGGATCAGCTAGCTCATCCTGATTTTCTACAGCAAACTTATCGCCGGTGTCTCCATAAATAGAAGAGGTAGAAGCAACAATAAATCTATTTATTCCTAACTCTTTTGAAACCATCGCTAGATTAGTAGTTGCAGAAGTGTTGTCGTCAATATATTTGCTTGGTTCAAGATAGCTTTGTCTTACACCTGCTCTTGCACCAAGGTGTAAAACGATGTCTGAATCCTTAAAATATTTAGTATTATTTTCGAGGTTATTTTTCTCAGATAAATTTAATTCAATAAAATTAAAATTATTTAATTTTTTTAGTTCGTTTAAACGAATATATTTTAATTTTGGATCATAAGCATCGTTTAGTGAGTCAATTCCAATTATTTCGATATTTTCAGGTAAAGATTTTGCAAAATTAAATCCAATAAATCCGCAAGCACCTGTCAATATTATTTTTTCCACTATCAAATTCTAACTCTTTTCACGTATATCTTTTAGATATTTCTTAGTTCTATTACTATAAATCTTATGCTTAAATTTTTAGGACATGCAGGTTTCATGTATGAAACTGACAAGCAGCTGCTACTTATGGATCCATGGATGTCAAAATCTGGTGCCTTTGATTCTTCATGGTATCAGTTCCCATCCAATCATGAATTTGGCGATGAAATTAGAAACATAATTGAGAAATCAAACAAAGATATTTATATATATATCAGTCATGAACACAAAGATCACTTTGATGTACCCTATTTAACAACACTAGAACTAAAAAAAATCAACTTTATTACACCTAAATTTAGAAGAGATCATGTTGCGTCAGTTTTAAATAAATTAAACCCAAAGTCAGTAATGACTCCTGTAGATTCAGAATTAATTAATATTGATAATCTAGAAATTAGACTTTTTTTGGATGATCAAGAAATCGTGAGAGACTCTGCACTAGGTTTAGTTGATAAAGACAGAGACTTTACATTTCTTAACTTAAATGATTGTAAAGTTTACGATCGAGTTGATGAGTTGAAAGCAATATATAAGAAATTTGATATATTTACATGCCAATTTTCAGGTGCCGTTTTTCATCCAGTTTGTTATAAATATTCAGAAAAAAAATATACAGAGATTTCAGAATCTAAAGTCTATGGAAAATTTGGTTCAGTAAAAAATTTATTAGAAAAGTTTGAACCAAACTTTTATATACCTGCAGCTGGTCCACCTGTTTTTTTAGATCCAAATTTAGTTTCCATAAACTTTGAAGAAGTCAATATCTTCTCTTCCCCATACAAATTTAAAAATTATCTTAATGACGAAATGCCTGAACTAAAAGTTGAAGTTCCAGTTCCTGGAAGTTCTTTTGAATTAAAGTCTGGTGATATAGAAATTGTCCATCCAGTTTCAAATGTTGAAGCTCAATATGACAAAGAAAAAATTAAAAATTATGCTCAGCAATATAAATATATATTTGAAGAAAGAGAAAAACAGAAATTAGACTACGAACCTTTAGATGTTCAAAAAAAATTATTTGATGAGCTTGAGTTGAAATTAAGTAATTTCGATATTGAACAACAAATGAACGTTATTTTAGAATTTAGCTTAGATGAGATACCAGAAACTTCAATTTATGTTGATTTTGATAAAAAAGAAATTGACCTATCAGATAAAATTAATAGAGACTTAGAAGGAACTTATGAAATCAGCTGTTCATCAGGAGACATAGGAAGATTACTAGACGGCTATTTGAATTGGGAAGATTTTATGCTTTCTTTTAGGCACAAACTTAAAAGAACCCCAGATATTTACCAGGTTGCCATTAATGGCTTTTTAACTATGGAAAAGGAAGACGTACCTGATTTTGTAAATAATTTAATGAGATTACAAAATCAAAGAGAAAGAATCACAATAGAAGCGGGGGGAGTGATGTATTCAATAGATAAGTTTTGCCCTCACCAAGGTAGTGATTTAACAACTCATCAAATTGAGGATGAGAGATTTCTTATTTGTCCAAAGCACAGATGGACTTTTGATCTAGAAAATGAAGGGAAAGCTGTTGGTGTTGATGCAACTATCAACGCTGTAGATCTTGATGGAGATGGTTCTTAAATAACTTGAATAATTCTTCAAATTCTCATTTAGTTGTAATCCCAACATACAACGAGATAGACAACATAGAAGATTTTGTTAATCAAATTATAAAAATTAATGTTGATATTTTAATTGTTGATGATAATTCTCCAGATGGAACGGGGGAATTAGTTCAAAAATTATCAGAAAATTTATCACAAGTCAATCTCCTTAAGCGTTCTGGAAAACTTGGTTTAGGTTCAGCGTATAGAGATGGGTTTAAGTGGGGTTTAAATGAAGGCTATAAGTACTTAATTGAAATGGATGCTGATTTTTCTCATAGTTTTAGTGATCTAAACAATATATTACAAAATTCCAATAATTTTGATGTTGTAATAGGCAGCAGATACATTCCCGGAGGTGGAAGTAATGGATGGGATTTCAAAAGAAAATTATTGTCAAGTTATGCAAATAAGCTATCTAAAGTTCTATTAAGAAGCAAAATAAATGATATGACCAGTGGTTTTAGATCTTATTCGAGTGAAGCCCTAAATGAGATTAATTATTTCTCAACAAAGTCGGATGGCTATTCTTTTCAAATTGAAATGACAATTAGAAGTATTGAAAAAAAGCTAAGTATAAAAGAAGTACCAATAATTTTTACTGAAAGATCATTGGGGAATTCAAAAATGTCAAAAAAAATTGTTTATGAAGCATTTCTTTTTCTATTGAATAATGGAGTAAAAAGATGGTTAAATATAAAGATAACTTAATAAGTATCCAGTTAATTTTTGCATTTTTAATTCCTTTTACACCCCATTTAAATATTTCAAATAATCTTCAATTAGACGATGTCCCTGTGGTATTGTTTTTCTTACTCTTTCTAGTTAATTGCTTTATTAAAAATATAACAAGAGTATTTTTAAAAGAATTAATTCCTTTATTTTTATTTTTTATATACATAAGCATTCAAAATTTGGTGATAAATAATTCAATTATTTACAGTGAGAATTTACGATATTTTTTTTATATTTTGTTATTGATAACAATACTAAATATTGATGACCTTTCTTTTATTGATAAATTTTATAAATATTCATTGATCTTTGCCTCAATTTTTTCTATTCTTTTTTACTTTTTAGAAATTGATTTTGGTGTTGATGCATATGAGTACTGGAAGATTGGATTTAATGAAAATAAATGGATTTTTACAAGCGGAAGAATGAATGGCCTACAAGCAGGTGGTCCTAATGCCTTTGGAGCTATAATCGCATGCCTTACAATATATTCTGTATCTAAATTTCCTAGTCCAAAATATAATTTTTTGATTTTAATTGGTTTACTAGGTTGCTTTTTTACTTATAGTAGAGCATCAATTGTTATTTTGATTTTAATCCTTTTGACTTATCTAATTATTAAAGCTGATTTAATCAAATTAGGTTTATTGTTTGCTTCAATTTTAATAACTATAAATTTTGGTTTTATTGAGAGAATTACTTCAGAAGCTGAAACCCAAGGCATAGAAGATAGAATTCAAATGCAACAAGCTAGTGTGTCAGACATATCTTCTAGAAATTTATCTCAAAATATTCTCGGCTATGGCCATGGTAATTTTGGTGTAGTAAGAGATCAGATTAAATCACTAGAAGAATTTTCAAAAGACTTAAGACCTACTGGTCCACATAATTCTTTTTTATTTGTTGTTCTAGACTATGGATTTCTAGGTTTAATACTTTTTTTGAATATATTTTTAATTCCTTTTATTAAATTTTTGTCTAATTTAAAAGTAAATATATTTAGACCGGAGTATTTATTTTTAGGCACTTTTGTCGCACTATCATTTACTGGAGACTTTATTCAAAATCACTCAATTTCAGTTATATTTTTTATAACACTTTTTAAAACTTTTCAGGATATATCAAATGAGTGATAATTTAAAAGTTTTACATGTACTTCCAACCCTCAAAAAAGATGGTGCAGAAGTTCAGTTTGCAAATCTACTTACGGAAATTAAAAATACAGAAATTGATATATTCACCTTTGATCTTTATGAAAAAGGAGATTCTATTAGACCAATGTTAAAAAACAACAATCTTTTCTTTAAAAATTCTGTATTTTATCTTAAAAAAATTATAGATAAAAACAATTACGACATTGTACATTCTCATTTACCAAAAGCAGACTTACTTGTTGGCTTATTAAGTGTGTTTAATAAAAAATTTAAACATATTGTTTCTGTGCATGCAAAATATGGCACTAGAAAAGAAGAAAGCAAAATAAAGTACTTATTTTCAAACTTTTTTTGGAAAAGAATTTTGAATAATTCTTCAGGAGTAATAGCAATATCGAAATCAATTTATGATTGGTTAGTTGAAGAAAGACACATTGATCACAATTTAATTAAGACTATTTATTACGGAGTTAAAATAAAAGAGAGAGAACAAAAAGTCTCAAATCAAAACACTATTGGAATGGCTGCAAGATTTTTACCTTGGAAAGGATTCGATAAAGTACTTGAAACAGCCAAGTATCTAAAAAGTGAAAATATTGACTTTTCTCTAAAACTAGCTGGATCAGATGATATTGGATATTTAAACGATTTAAAAAAAATGTCTAAAGAACTAAATGTTGACGATAAGGTAGAATTTTTAGATCACTTTTCAGATGTAGATCAATTTTTTGAACAAATAGATCTATTTTTGTTTCTCTCTGAATCCGAAGGCTTTGGTTTAGTTGTTCTTGAAGCAATAGAAAATAATGTTGCTGTAATTTGTTCAAATATTAGTCCACTCAATGAATTTGTAAGTAATGAATTTAAATCGCTTGTAAATAGAGAAAAACCTGATCAAGTTGCAAAATTGATAAAAAGTTACTTTGAAAACAATTGTGAAAACTTAAAAAAAGCTCAAAATATTCAGAAAGAAAATATCAAACAAAACTTTTCTATAGAAAATTCAGCACATAGATTGGAAAATTTTTATAGTAATACGTTTAATGTTTAGTTAGCATATAGTATTGAACTGTGAATATTTTAATTGTTGGCGGTGCTGGTTATGTTGGTGGTGGTATCGTTGATAAACTTAAGAAGCACCATCAAGTTACTGTTTATGACTCATTAATTTATGAAGAGTCTTATAGAAAAGATGTAAATTTTGTTTATGGCGATGTTAGAGATCAATCTAAATTATTAAAATTATTTAAAAACCATGATGCAGTTATTTGGCTTGCAGCATTAGTAGGAGATGGGGCATGTGCAATAAATCCAGAATTAACTTTTGAAATTAATTCAGATTCCGTTAAATTTTTAGCCGAGAATTTTAAAAAGCGTATAGTTTTTCTTTCAACTTGTTCAGTTTATGGAGCACAGGATGGACTCCTAAATGAGGATTCTTCAATTAATCCATTGTCCGAATATGCCTCCTCAAAAGTTCAAGCAGAAGAATATCTAAAGGGATCAAATTCAATAATATTTAGATTGGGAACCCTTTTTGGGATTAGTGATGAGTTTTCAAGAATAAGATTAGATCTTGTTGTAAACATTCTTGTCACCAAAGCTTTGACCGAAGGGAAGTTGACAGTATTTGGTGGCGAACAGTGGAGACCTTTACTACATGTTAATGATGTCGCAAATGCAATTGAACAAACTATAGATTCTGAAACTAATGGAATTTTCAACTTACATTATAAAAATTTTAAAATTATTGATATTGCAGAAGCCATTGTAAATAAAGTTGATTCAGCAATAATTGAAACAACTCCAATGAAATTTCAAGATGCTAGAAATTACCAAGTAAGTAGTGAGAAATTATTGAGTGAGACTGGATTTAAGGCAGAAATAGATTTGAATACTGGGATTAATGAAATTTATGATTTAATCGCAAATAATAGAATAAAAAACGTTAATCATAAAAGATATTCAAACCAAAATTTTTTAGAAGAATTTGGACTTAGCTAATGACTGAGTCAAGTACTCCTTTATTATTAAATGTTGGCAAATCTGAAGATCATAGAGGTTATGTTGAATTTTACAATGAGTTAAAGCTTGATTATTACAAAAGATTCTATATTGTATCTAATCCAATAGAAGGAACTGTCAGAGCATGGCATGGTCATAAAATAGAAGAAAAACTTATAAAAGTTTTAAATGGTGAATTTTTAATCTGTTTAGTTAAAGTTGATAACTGGGATCAACCATCAAAAAATTTAGAAATATTAGAATATAAACTTAATGAAAATTCAGGTTTGCTTTATGTCCCTTCGGGATATGCGAATGGTGCAATAAATTTGAATTCAGATAGTAAAGTAATGTATTTTTCTTCCCTAGTATTAGAGGATTCTATAAATGATGATTATCGATTTGATTCTAAATACTGGAATCCTTGGGAAGAATATTCACCTAAAATTTATGAGTAATTTAAGAATTTTAATCTTAGGTGCTAATGGCATGTTAGGAAAGATGGTTTCATTATATTTTGGCTCTTTAAAAAATTATTCTCTTGTATTTTCATCAAGATCAGACAGTACTTTTCTAAATGAAAATTTTCACAATAGCATTGAGTTGTATGATGTCTTGAACGACAACTTTTATGATTTTGCTTCAAAAGTTAAACCAGATGTAATAATTAATTGTATTGGAAGAATTAAACCTACAATTGATGAATCAGATCCTATTTCTGTATCTGAAACTATAAACATAAATTCATTTTTGCCACTTGAAATCCAAAAATATGCATCTGATAACAATGCAAGATATTTCCAGATTGGCACAGATTGTGTTTTTTCTGGTAAGGATGGTAATTATAATGAAAAAAATTATCTCGATGCTGAAGATTTGTATGGAAAATCAAAAATAGTTGGTGAAATTTTAGGAGTTAATAAATATGTTATTAGATCAAGCATTATTGGTCCTGAAGAAGGAAGTGGTAGATCTTTATTAAATTGGTTTTTAAATAACGAATCATCTGAAGTTTCTGGATTTAAAAATCACTTATGGAACGGAGTAACAACTCTAAATTTTGCCAAAGTTTTAAATGGTTTAATTCAAACCAATAACTACTCTTTTGACCTACAGCATTTAATACCTTCAGATATGGTAGATAAAGCACAATTATTGAATTTTTTTAAAACTTATTTTGATAAGAAAATAGATATAAATGAAATTGACGCAAATGATATTGTTAATAGAACTTTAAATACTAACAATAATGATTTAAATAAAAAGCTATGGTTAGATGGTGGATATACACAAATCCCATCTGTAGAAGATAACATTTTAGAATTAGCTAATTCAGATTTAACAAAGGCTATCCTCAAATAAGATGAAAGATTTAGCAATAATTTTAGGCATTAGACCTGATGTAATTAGGGCTAGTAAAATTTTGAAATTACTTGAAGATCAAAATGAAATAGAGTTTGACTTTATTTGGTCTGGGCAACATTATTCCGAGAATATGAAAGATACATTCTTTAATCAGTTGAATGTTTTGAAGCCAAATTATGAATTTGAGGTTAATAAGAATAGCGATGCAACTATTGTTGCATCAACAATTGAGAATTTATACAATCATTTTTCAAACCATAAATATAAAGCTGCAGTTTTTTTGGGAGATACAAATACTGTTATGGGTTCAATAGCTGCTGCTCAACATAATATTCCGATAGTACATATTGAAGGATGTATGCGCTCATATGACTGGAGAATGCCTGAGGAAAAATATAGAACAATTATAGACCACCTATCTGATCGTATTTATGCGTATTTAGATAATTATAAAAAACAAGGATTAAATGAAGGAATAAGTGAAAATATCATAAAGGTTACTGGTAATCCAATTGTGGATATTATTAATGAAAATCTTGAGTTTTTTGACTCAGGTTCAAAATTTTTACCAAAAGACGTATTAGATTTAATTGAAAAAAAATTTGTACTTGTCACATGCCACAGAAGAGAAAATATTTTAAATCCACAAAGTTTTGAAAATATTATGAATCTTCTTAACAATATTGAAAATACTAATGTTATTTTTCCAATGGGATACAAGACTCAAGAGATTTTAAGAGAATCAAATTATAAATTAGGAAACCATATAAAAGTTATTGACCCGATTGGATACCTTGAGTTCATGTACCTTTTAAAAAATTCCGAATACGTTGCTACTGATTCAGGAACAGTTGTTGAAGAAGCTTGTATATTAGGAATTCCTTCAATTCAAATGCGATACTCTACAGAAAGACCTGAAGTTTATGACGTAAAAGCTTCAGTAAAATTCGATCCCACAGTTAATGATGACTCAGTTATTTCTGTGATTAAGAAGGTAAATGGTTTAATTTCTACCAAATGGAGCAATCCATTTGGAGACGGTACAGCCTCAGAAATTATAGTAAATGATTTGGTTGAGTTGAGTAAGCAAAATAATTTTAAAAAACATAACTCTTCTGACTATCCATTTGATGTTTCTAATTCATTCAAAGGATGAAAAAAATACTTTTTCATTCTCTAACAATTCCACCTGATAATGTATCTACTGGTAATTTAGTTGCAGAAATTGCAAGTAAATTTGTAGGAACAAGTAATTCAATAGAGATACTTGCATCAACTCCACAATATAATTTTGATGAAGAAGCCTTTTCTAATGGATTATTAGAAAAAAAAGGTAAAAAGTTGTATGAATCAAATTATAAAAATGTAAAAATTAATCATATTTATTCATCGCCAAGATCATTTAGCCAAAAAAAACGTTTTTTTCAGTGGATATCTTTTAATTATCAATCTATTAAGTTTTTAATTAAAAATAAAAAAAATTTTGATGTTTTGTACATATTTAGCTATCCACCAACTATGAATTTGGTGGCAATAATTTCGAAAAAAATTCTTAAAAAGAAAACAATTTATTCTGTTTGGGAATTGTATCCTGAAATTGCACAAAAATTATCTGAAATTAATTCAAGATTGTTAATAAGGATTTTTAAAAAATTAGATACGTATGCTTTAAAAGTCATTGATCATGTTGTAGTAAACTCCGATCAACTTAAAGAATATTTAATTAAATATAGGGGGATCTCAGCGGAAAAAATTAAAGTCATCTATCACTTTTCTAATTCCAATGAAAGTACAAGGCCTAAAAGGCATTCAAATGAAATAATTTATACAGGCAATTTAGGTATCCCACAAAATATTGAGTCGTTTATTGATAAATTGAATAATTCTTCAGGTAATTTTAAGTTAACTATTTATGGCTCAGGTTCTCGATATGATCATATTAAGAATATGCAATCTACAAACATTACTGTAAACCCATACACCAAAAGGGAAGAAATAATTAAACAAACTGAAGAAGCTACTTATGCTTTAGTTTCATTATCATCAGCCTTAACCGTTGAAGGGTTTCCAGGAAAAACTTTTGATTATTTAAAAATGAACAAAATACTTATTGGTTACTCAAATCCAACATCAGGATTAGCAAAATTCATTGAAAAATATAATATAGGAATAAATATTAATCCAGATGATCCAGATTTTGAAACTGCTTTAAAAAGATTGGAAAATTTGGACAACCTTGATGAAATTTATGAAAATATAAAAAAAGTCAATTTGGAATATGCAAGTTTGAACATAGTATCCAAACAATATTTAAGTTTGCTTTAATTTGCACCCTTTCTTGAAATTACAGAAGAAAAAGTTTTATAAATAATTTTTGTGTCATTAAAAAAAGAATATTCATCAATATACTTTAAATCCCAGTAAAGCCTTTCTTGTAAACTTAAATCTAACCTTCCTTGAACTTGAGCAAGTCCAGTTATGCCAGGGGGGACAGAGCAACGTTTACTATTAAAATCACCATAAAGTTCTGCTTCGTAGTTAACTAATGGTCTTGGACCAACAATCGACATATCTCCAGTTAGTACATTTAATATATTTGGAAGTTCGTCTAGTGAAGTTTTTCTTAAAAATGCACCATATCTAGTGATTCTGTCGTCATTTTCTATTCTTATTGGTTCCAATGGTGAGTTAGAAGGAATTATATTTTTACCTTTTGCTAAATCCAGATAATGTGATTTATGAAAATCCTCCTCTGCAGTTATTTCCATAGTTCTAAATTTATAAAGTTTAAAAAGTCTATTATTTTTTCCTACTCTATTTTGAATAAAAAATATGGGTTTACCTTGTTGCAATAGTGAAAAAATTGATATTAAAACTATAAGAGGCAGAAATAATGGTAAAAATAATAAGATAATTGTTAAATCAAACACTCTTTTAATCATCATATTTATAATAAACTAAATAAATTAATGTTAATCAATTAATTAAATAGCATTAAAGTTAAATTAATGTGTGGAATAGCTGGAATATTTAACTTTTCTGATAACAAGATTAATCCAGAAATAGCAAACATAATGGGTGCATCATTAGAGCATCGAGGCCCCGACTTTTCAGATATTCAGTTTATTAAAAATAATGTTGTTTTTATTCATACACGATTAGCAATTATTGATTTAGATAAAAGATCAAACCAACCATTCAGATCAGATGATGAAAGATTCACAATAGTTTTCAATGGCGAAATATATAATTTCAAAGAAATTAGAAAAGAACTTGAAAATCTTGGCTTTAAGTTTAGAACAACTGGCGATACAGAAGTTCTTTTAAATGGATATATTGAATTTGGAGAACAGATACTTCATAAATTAAGAGGTCAGTTTGCGTTTGCTATATTCGATTCTTTAGAAAATACAGTGTTTTTAGCTAGAGATAGAGTGGGAATCAAACCTTTATATTATTCTTTGAATAAAGAATCCCTAATTTTTAGTTCAGAATTAAAAACTATTGAGCAATCAAGAACTATAGATTTTGAGCCAAATTATGATTCTTATGTTGCATACATGAGACATCTATGTGTTCCTGGAGATCAAACTGGAAACAAAAATGTATTTAAATTGGAACCGGGGCAATATGCACTTATAAATAATGATGCAAAAATTTATAAAAAGACTTATTGGGATCCTTTTCAAATACAGATTAATAATGATTTAACGGAAGATGAAGCTACTAACAGAGTTGAAGATCTTTTAATACAATCTGTTGAATACAGAAAAGTAAGTGATGTTGAAGTGGGCTTATTTTTATCTGGCGGGTTAGATTCTTCTCTAATTGGCAAGCTAATGAAAGAAAATGATGAATCAAAAATTAAAAGTTTCAATATTGATTATGAAGATCATTTTGAGGGATATCAAGGTGAAGTTGAAGAAGCTAGATTTGCAGCATCTGAAATTGGAGTTGAATTAGTTGAAGATAGAATTTCTTATGGTGATTTTAAGCAAATAATTGATAATTATTCTTTTTATCAGGATGATTTAGTTGGTGATGAGGTTGGGATACCTTTATATTTTCTAGGTAGCGCATCTAAAAAAAATGGGATTAAAGTAATCCAAGTTGGTGAAGGTGCTGATGAATTATTTTATGGATACGACCATTGGTTAAGGTTTATGAAATTAAACAAAATAATAAGACCACTAACTTCAAAAAGAAACTCTTCTTTTACATTTAAAAATCATAGAAGTAATTTAGTATCAAATATTTTGTTAAATAGGACATCATTCCCTGGTGGTGCTCTTGGGTTTAATATTCCTGAAATCAATAAGCTGGTTAATTCTGGTATTTCTGATGAATTTAGCTTGATACATCATGTTGATAATATGTGGGATCAATATTTTTCAAATAAAAATGCAAAATTATCAAAATGGATGACTCTAGTTGATTTAAAGATTCGACTTCCTGAGCTTTTATTAATGCGTATGGATAAGTTAGTAATGCAATCTTCAATTGAAGCTAGAGTTCCATTTCTTGATCATGAGCTTGTTGAATTTGTGCTATCAATTCCTGAAGACATTATTTTTAGAGTTAATGAAACTAAACCATTATTAAAAAAGGTTGCAAATAAACACATATCAGAAAAAATTTTTAATAGGCCAAAACAAGGCTTTAGAGCACCGGTTGGAGAGTGGATTAAGAAAGATCAAAATTATTTTTATGATGTTATTTATGAATTTAATAAATCAACGAATCTACTTAATGATAAATATTTAGAAACTGTTCTTAGAGGAAATGATTATCAGAAGAAATGGTATCTTTCAAATTTAGCAAATTGGCATTTAAACAGGAGTGAAAATTGATTAAAAATTGGAAAGAAAATACTGTTTATATTTCAATTATGCAGTTAACTCTTTTAATAGTTAACTTCTTTTTAATTACAATTATAAGTAGGGAATATGGTGCAAAAACTTATGGTGAATATGCATCCTCAAAAAGCTTATCTGTATTAATTGGTACCGCAACAGTAATGTCATTGGCATTAGTCGTTACTAAAGTTTTAGCCCAAAATAATGAAAATTCAAAATTTATGTTTTCTAGTTCTTACTTTTTAATTTGTAGAAATTTTTTAATTTCTTTGATTGTATTAGTTCCATTAACTTCAATGCTGAATAGAGATTTATCAATGACTTTTTTATTCTTATTAGGATTTGTTTTTAATGAAATGATTCATGTTGCTCTTGCTTATTTTCAATCAAGAGGAGATTTTGTAACAAGTTCTAAACAAATATTTTTAAGAACCATCCTATATGGCATAGGTGCTTGGATGATTGTAATCAGCGGATTTTCAATAAATACGCTTATAAGTTACCAAGTTTTAATGCTTTTGGTATTTTTTATAATTGCTCATAAATCAATTCCTAGAAAAGATGTAATTTTAAAGACAAAAAATCCAAAAAAAGTTAAAAATGAGTTACAAAGTTCTGGCAAAAAAATGGTGCTAACAACATTTTCAAGTGCGTTAATTTCTGAATTAGACATTGTGTTACTGGGTCTTTTCTACACAGGGCCAATATTAGGAGTTCTTGCTTGGTCTAGAAGAATATTAGAGATTATCTTCCAACTATTAGCAGCAAGTTTGGACATTTTATTTCCTGAACTTTCGAAGACTAAAGAAAAAAATGAGGTTAAAGAAGTAAGAACAAAACTTAGGAAAGTATTTTTATTATCTTTTTCAATACCAATTGCATTTTTCTTTCTCCGTGGAATTGCAAAAGATATATTTGTGTCTTTGTTAGGAAATGAATTTAGTGATGTATCTACATATACATCCTCAATACTTTTTTGTCTTCCATTAATGGTTTGGTCAAGAATTAATATTATTTTTTCAAGAGCTTTAAATTTTGAAATTAATTTAACTAAATCAATATCTATTGGTGCAGTATTATCTTGTGGAATATATTTCTTAATGCATAATATTGGATTCAATTCTGCAGTTCTATCAATAGTATTTTCACAAATTTTAATTGCTATTCTTACAACCATTAGTTTTAGGAAATCGTATGTATAGCTTTATTACAATTTTAAAAAAGATTAAATACCACTTTACTTTTCTTATTTCATCCGAAAAAGAAATACCATCAAAATTTAATTTATTTGAAAGAAGAACTACTTCATATGATAAATTTTTTAATAGTCATTGCAGAAATACTTTAGGAGAAAAAATAAATTTAGATAAAGAACTAAAAATATTTGGTAAGCCTACAAATCAATATATTATTTCTAAAGATATTTTTTCAGATTATGATTTTACAAACAAAAGACTAAAGCCAGCATTTTTTAATTGTGCAGATGTAAAAGTTCCATATGAAGCATCTAGACTTCAGTATTTGCAAAAAGCAAATTCTGGAAATATAGATGTCAGTAAATTTCCAAAAATATACTGGGATAGCCCAATGGACGTGGCAATTAGAAATATAAATTTAATTTTTCATTTCTTGTCTATTGAGCAAGGGCATGATATTGCTGTAATACTAGGAAACAACAAAGAGCTAATTAGTTCCTATATAAGCCAACACTATGAATTCATAAAAAATAATTTAGAGAACACTGGGAATGTAGTTGGGAATCATTATTTAATTGAGCTAACTTCTATTTTGTTAACTATTGCTACATTTAAATTTGAACGAGACATTGAAGAATTTAAGTTTTATCAAAATGAATTAAGTATTGAAATTAAAAAACAATTTAATCCTGAGGGTACAAGCTTTGAAGGTTCTTCTCATTATGCAGCCTTCGTAACGGAAGCTTTAATACTATGTAAATTATCAATAGAAGAAATTGATAATGAGTCACATCTTCTTAAAGAAATAGACTACATTATTAAAACAAATAAATTATTCCTTTCATTATTGATAAATAAAGAAGAGTTGTCTCAAATTGGAGATAATGATTCAGGAAGAATAATTTACTCATTTTTTAACGAAGATAAACCTCTAAAAATGGATTGGTTAATAAACTTGATTGATAATCTTTATGAAACAAATAATCAAGAAATTAAAATATCAGACCAATATCACCAAACTATCAATTCTGAAGACCAATCGTTTGTTGAATTAAGTGGTGTAAAAAACAAATCTATAAATGTTTTTTCAAAAGATTATGAATTCTATTCCTTTAAAGATTTTGGAATTTATATATGGAGAAATGAGGATGAATATTTCAGTATTCGATGTGGACCAATTGGGCAAAATGGAATTGGTGGTCACTCTCACTATGATCAACTTTCAATTGAATGTTTTTCAAAAGATAAATGGATTGCAAGGGATCCAGGAACTGGAACATACACTGATGATATTGACTTAAGAAATAAATTTAAATCTTTGGAATACCACTGGGGACCAAAGCCAAAATTGGAATTTCCAAAAGAAGATGAGTTTGATTGTTTTAAATTAAATTTTATGAGCAATGGAGAAGTATTAAAGTTTGATAAAAACAACTTTATAGGATTTGCCGATTTTAATGGTAAAAGAATATATAGAAAGATTTATATTAATGACGGAAATATTAGTATTGAAGATTTTTCTAATGATGTCGAACTAGAAGAATATACTGCTTGGGGAGAAGAAAATAATGGGATTAAAGTACAGTTTTCAAATGGATATAAGAGGGTAAATTGAAAATAAAGTATTCAAACATATTAGGTTTGTCACTTTTAATTTTTATAATACTGGAAGGCCTTGATGCTTTTTCAATAAGAAATATTCCAATTTATTGGATAGGTGTTTCATTTCTAATATCAGTTTTTGGTATTTTGTATTTTTCTGGATTTAGAATTTCAAACTTAAATTTAGTAAATTTAAGAAACTGGATTATTTATGGAATTTTGATTACTTTAGTTCAGTCTTTATTTAATGATCTTGTCTTACCAGTATATGCAAGCACTTCTTATTTCCAATACATAAGTCTTAGATTATTAAAATTGGTTCTTTTTTTATTTATTATTTATTCTTTTAATTATTTATTTCAAAAGTATTCTTTTGAGAAAATAATTTCATATTTACTTATTTCATGTTTAATTATTTCAGCTTTATCTTTAATAAGTTATTTTTCATATTTAATTGGTTATAGCGATTTTCCAAGAAACAGATCAGGGTCAGGAGGCTGGACACAGCCAATTGAAAGAGCATGCAGTATATTACGAAATTATGGAACATTTAGAGAACCAAGTTTTCTTGCTATTTGGACTGTTCCATTTTTGCCTTATTTTTTTTATTTAGGAAAGACAAATAAAAAGTGGTATTTTTTATCTTTAATTCCAATGTTAAGCATTACGTTAAGCAGGAGTCTAACTGGCTACACTGCATTGTTTGTATCTGCATTCTTAATTTTTATTGTTGTTTTCTTAGTAAATAAAAAAATTGAATTGAATTTAATTATTATGCTTGGATTATTTCTAATTACTACTTTTTTTTCAAGCTCGTTGTCATATCAATTCCCTCCAGAACCTAAAGAATGTAATATCTCAGGAGAGTGTGTTTGTATCGCAGAAGATAAACTTGATGAACTAAAAAATTCTGAAAACATTCCTGATGCAACATTTGGTCGGTTTAGTGAAATTTCATCAAGAGGATTAGATGCATTTGAGAATACAGCATTTTTGATTGATTATATCAACAATGAAGGTTTTTCAATATTTGGAGATGGTTTTGGACACTCTAATATTGTTTTTTCTTATGCAGCAGATGAAGCAACAAAAAAGGAAATTGACAATCAAATAATTTATAGGAATCCGGGGCAAGTTGTTTCATTTAATAACTTATATGCAAACATATTAATGTCAACAGGTCTAATCGGATTATTGTGGTTTTTATACATAATCATTGATTTATTAAGAAAATTAGTATTTACAAATACAAAATTGCAACCGTTTGTTCTTACAAGCCTAGTTGCAACACTTTTCATGCTATCTTATCAAGCAGAAGAATTATCAACGCATTTAGCAATAGCTATTGCTTTTAGTTTAAATTTGAGTAAAAATGCAAAATAAAAAAATATTAATCGTTACACATCAATTTTTACCCCATGTGAGTCCAAGAACAACACGCTGGAAAATGATTGTTGATGATTTGATTCATAGGGATAATCAAGTGACTATCCTTACTGGTTCTCCACCTGATGAATCTGTAAATGAATATGAAATTTTATATTTTGGCAATAAGAATATTTCATCTACTATTTCTTCGATTAGAAAAGATGCAAACAATAGTGATCAAAATTCATCACTTAAGAAATTAATTTATAATCTTTTAAAAAAAGTATACAGATTTTTATTTAAGTCATTTGCTTGGCCAGATTATGCAATGTTTTGGGCTTTTACAATTTATAAAAATAAACATAGAATACCTCGAGATTATGATTACATTTTTTCTGTCAGTCTTCCATTTACTTCTCATTTGTGTGCTTCAATTTTAAATAAACATGCTACAGACTGGATAATGGACATAGGTGATCCATTTTCATTAAAAAAAGATTCTCCTGAAAATAATAAGTTTTTTTATTCATTTATAAATACCCAATTTGAAAAGAAATATTATTCCAAATCTAAAAGAATTATTTTTACTCATAACGAATCTTTATTGCTTCATAGAGATAAATTTAATCTAGATCCAAATAAGTTAATTGTTGGACACCCTATATCAAAAATTGATTATGATAAAATTTCTGAATCTCAAAAATATAATTATTCTAGTTTGCCAATAAATATCGGATATTTTGGAATATTTACAGAAGGAATAAGATTACCCAATAATTATTTAAATAGTATTGGTAAAAATTTAAGTCAAGATTTTCACCACAATTGGTTTATAAATGATGAATCAAGAAAATATTTCTCTTCATATTTAGATAATAAAAATCATAAATTTAATAATATTATTCCAAGAAATGAAGCAATTGAACTTATGGTTAATGAGATGCACATCTTGCTTTCAATTGGAAACATGAATGTGTATCAATTACCGAGTAAAGTAATTGAATATATTGGACTTGGAAAACCGGTATTGCATTTTGCTGAGTTATCAGATGATCCAATGTATAAATTTGAAAATTTGTTCAGCAATTTAAAGGTCATCAGCCAAAAAACTGATGAAAAAGAAATACAAGCATTTTTGGATATTTTTAAACTACAAAAATATAATTTTGATATAGAAAATTTTGAATATAATTTTAGTTCAAAAAAAATTATTGAAAATTTAAATTCCAGTCTTCATAATAAATAGGGACACTAGCCGTTTCAGAATCATTTATTAAAGAGTTTTTACAAGCTTCAACTGCAGAATTTAAATCGTTCAATTTATATTTATAAATGTTATCTGTGTCAAATTTAAAATATTCCTGATTTGGAACAACTACACTTAAACCATTTGCTAACGCTTCGTATATTGGCAACCCAACTGTCTCGTGTTTGCTAGTGTGAATATAAGTTAAACTTTCTTTAAATGTATTTAGTAACTCAGAATGATTTAAATTACTAAATACATTTAGTTTTTTATTTAATAAATTTTTGTTGTATAAATTGCTAAAGTCATCTTCTGGATCGATAACATTTATTTTGTAATCTAATTTTGATAGTTCATTAATTAATTCAAAAGTAAAATTTGGATTTTTATTTTTTATATTCTCATATATGATTACAAAACTTGAGTTTTTTGATTTTGAGATATTTGAAAAATTTACACTTCCTATTATTTTTACCTTAACATTCTTAGGAATTCTTTTTGCTACATGCTCTTGTTGAACTATAATTTCATCCGATATTCTAAAGCTATAGGAATAAAAAATACGTAGTAAAAAATTTCTTAAAGAACTTGTTGGTTCTACAAGTGGCAATATATTTTGAATAAAAGTATATGAATATATTTTTGTTTTAAATGCAAGATTTCCAAAATGAATTATATTTTCATAGCTGTTGATTGTTTCTTTTAAATTTTTGTTGATAAAAAAGTTTAAAAATGGATGACAAAATCTAGGCACACGAATAAATTGATTTTTATATCTACTCACATGATTTTCTAAATCTAAATTGTCATAAATTATATATAAATCAAGGTTTGAATTATTTTTAAGGAAGTTATTTAAAACAGTTATTCCACCTTTAGATTTAATTCCACATACGTTTAAGACAACTCTTGTCATTGATTCAATAATAGTTAATAATTTGATTATTAATACCTACTATTATGGTAAACGTGACAAAAACAAATTACGATACAGCAATGATTGTTGGAGCAAGGCCAAATTTTGTAAAAGTTGCCCCACTTTTAAGTAAATTTGAAGAAAATAATCTTAAAGTTTTATTTATACATACTGGACAACATTGGGATAAAAATATGTCTGAAGATATTTTTCGAGACATAGGCCTAAGAGAACCTGATATAAATTTAAATGTTCAAAAAAAATCTATGAATCAACAACTTGGCAGTATGATTCAAGAACTTGACAAGTATTTACAGATAAGCAATGTTGACAATTTGTTTGTTTTTGGAGACGTTACATCCACACTCGCAGGTGCAATAGCTGCTAAAAATAATTCATTAAGTTGTTTTCATGTTGAGGCTGGATTAAGATCTAAAAACCTTAATGCACCAGAAGAAAGAAATAGGGTAATGGTTGATGCTATTTGTGACAAATTATTTACTCCTTCCAAGGATGCAGTTGAAAATTTAATTAATGAGAATATTCACAGTGAAAAAATTAATAATGTCGGAAATATAATGATTGATACACTTGTTAAAAATTTACAAAAGATAACTGCTAATGATAATTTTTCGCCTGATGAATTTTCTATTGATAGAGAGTATTTTGTGCTTACTTTGCACAGACCTATAAATCTTACTGATCAAAACCTGGAGATAATTTTTAGTGGAATTTCTGAATTTACAAATAGATATGATATTTTAATTCCTGCTCATCCAAGACTTAAAGAATACGTAGAAAAAAATAAAATTGATACATCAAAATTTAAAGTTATTGAACCACAGCCCTACATCAAATTTTTAGGTTTAGTTAATAATTCTGAACTGTGCTTAACTGATTCTGGAGGGTTACAGGAAGAAACTACATATTTAAATAAAAAGTGCCTGACTTTAAGAGAAGAGACCGAAAGACCTATAACAGTTGAGTTAGGTACAAATAAAGTAATTGGAGTAAATATAAATATAATAAATGAAATTAATGATGCTTTAAATACTAAACTTGCCTCTTACAAAGAAATAGAATTATGGGATGGTAAAACATCCGAAAGAATATTTAAGGATTTTAATGACAACTAATTCAGAATTTGAATATGACCTAGGGGTTGTAGGTCTTGGGTACGTGGGTCTCCCATTAGCAGTAGAAGCATCCATACAGGGACTTAGTGTAATTGGATATGACATTAATTCTGAAAGAGTTGAAATGATTAATAATGGTATCTCTCCAATTGAAGATATCTCAAATGATGAATTATCAAATGCCTTAGAAAAATTTTTTTCAACATTAGATGGTAAATTACTTTCAAAATGCCAAAATATAGTAATAAGCGTTCCGACACCTTTGACAGATTACCAACCTGACTTATCTTATGTAATTAGTGCTGCGAAAACTGTAGGTAATAATTTAGTTAAGAATCAAGTTGTAATTCTTGAATCTACTACTTACCCAGGTACAACTATTGAGGTTCTAATTCCTAATTTAGAAAGCACCTCTAAATTAAAAGCAGGAGAAGATTTCTTTGTTGGGTATTCTCCAGAGAGAATTGATCCAGGCAATAAGGTTTGGAAATTTAAGAATACACCAAAAGTAATCAGTGGAATTAATGATATCTCAACTGATAAAATTCAATCTTTTTATGAGTCAATAATTGAAACTACAGTTTTGGTAAAAGGCACTAAAGAAGCAGAAATGGTTAAATTGCTCGAAAATACATATAGACATGTCAATATAGCGCTAATCAATGAATTAGCTATGTTATGTAAAATGCTTGATATTGATATATGGGAGGTAGTAAATGCTGCCAAAACAAAACCATTTGGTTTTGAATCTTTTAAACCAGGTCCAGGTGTGGGTGGACATTGTATCCCAGTAGATCCAGAATATTTATCTTTCAAGACAAGACAGATAGGAAAGCCAGTGCGCTTTGTAGAGTTAGCTCAAGAAATTAATAACTCTATGCCTGCATATGTAGTTGGTCAAATTAGTGAAATTTTAAATAAAAATGGAAAACTACTTAACAACTCAAAAATTTTATTAATGGGAGTAGCCTATAAAAAAGACATTAGTGATATGAGAGAATCTCCAGCTATAGATGTAACAGAATTACTTTTGGAAAAGAAAGTTGATGTGTCTTATTTTGATCCTTTTGTTAAAGAATTCTCAGTATTTGGTAAAGAAATTAATAAAGAAGATGAAATAAATTCATTTGATAATTATGACATGCTTTTAGTTCTAACACCACATTCTAATTTTTCAGATATTGATTTTTCAAAGCTAAAAACTATTATTTTTGATACCACTGGTAGCGACTTTATTCAAAGCACTGAGAGGATATAACATATCAATTCACTTCGACACACTGCCTAATACTATAAAATTACTCGGTAATGAGTTAGGTCATGTAATTAAACAACAAGCTGGAATAAAATATTACAAAATAGTCGAAGAAATCAGACAAAAATCGAAAAAATATAGGTCAACTCAAAATGAGAAATATTTAAATGATATTTTTAATCTTCTTAAAAATTTAAAACCAGAAGAGATTTACGTCATAACCAAGTCATTCACAATATTTTTTTATTTATCAAATATCGCCGAACAAGTTTTTCGTGAACATTTTCTAAAAAATAAAAAAATTAGGATAAAAAAATCTAGTAAAAAAAATTTAACTTTTACTCCTGTATTTACTGCTCATCCTACCGAAAGCTCCAGACAGTCAACATTAAAGAAAATTTATAAAATTGGAGAAATTATAGAAAATAACAACTCTGATAATATGAAAGAAATCAATGGATTGATTGCACAACTTTGGTATACAAGAGATACAAGATCTTCAAAACCAAATCCTTTAGATGAAGTTAAGTCATTAATTTTCTATTTAGACATTTTATACAGAAATGTTTATGACGATCTTATTTCAGATCCAGATATTATGAAGGGCAGCTCTAATTTTAATATTACTTTCGGCTCTTGGGTTGGAGCAGATAAAGATGGTAATCCATATGTAACCGCCAAAGTTACAAAAGAAGCATTAAAGATATACTCAAATCAAATAATTAGTATTTATAAAGAAAAAATCATTGAATTGTCAGATGATTTTAGTGTTTCAACAAATTTTGTTGACTGTCCCAATCGTTTACAAAGAAGAATTAAAAATTACTCAATTTTATTGAACAAAGAATTTGATCATTACTCTAAAATAAATTTCGACGAACCATTTAGAATTTTTCTTTCATTAGTTTTTCATAGACTAGAAAACTTTCAGCTTAATAATAAAGGCTATAAATCTTTTAACGAATTTTTAGAAGATATGGAAATTTTCCAAAATAGCGTTAATGAAGTCTTTGGAAAGAATTTTAGAATATCTAAGTTAGATGATTTTGTTGATTATGTAAAACAATTTGAATTTCATGGTGTTGCTTTAGATATTCGTCAAAATTCTTCAGTTATTAATTCAAAAAAAGGAAAAATATATAAAGACTTCATTTATTTAATTAAAGAAATACCTGAACTACAAAATATTTATGGCCATAAGGTATTCAATTCAATTATCTTATCCATGACTAAATCTCACCAAGATTTGTTAAATTTATTCAATTTATGCACTTCATTGATTCCAGATAAAAATATTCCATCACTAACACCTCTAATTGAAGAAATAGAAGAATTACAATCATCACATTTGATACTTGATGAAATGCTAAAAAATAAAAAATACAATAAATTTATAAAGACTTTAAAAAGGAATAACCAAGAAGTTATGCTTGGCTACTCAGACTCAAATAAAGATGGTGGAATAATCGCTTCACAATGGAATGTTTATAAAGCCCAAATTTCGCTATTTAAGATAGCCAAGAAAAATAATATTAATATTAATTTTTTTCATGGTAGAGGTGGCACTATAAGTAGGGGTGGTGGTCCAACATATGATTCAATAATGTCTCAACCAAAAGGAACTATTTCTTTTCAAATTAGATATACAGAACAAGGAGAAGTTATATCAGATAAATACTCTACTCATTACTTAGCTTTTGAAAATCTTAAATTAGGTTCTGCAGCATTTATAAATACTTCTTCAAGCACTCTTGAATCAAACTTGAAATACGAAAATATATTTGAAGAGTTATCACATAATTCCTATGCAAAATACAGAAGTCTTGTAGATAAGAATAATCTCATAAATTATTTTGAGAATGTTACACCCGTAAGCTTACTATCAACATTAAATATCGGCTCTAGACCTGTAAAAAGATCTAATAAAGTTACTTCATTAGACAACTACAGAGCTATTCCGTGGGTATTTGGCTGGGCCCAAACACGTAATACACTAACCGGCTGGTATGGAGCTGGAACAGCATTTGAAAGTCTTATTAGTAAATATGGAATACAGAAAGTTAGGCGTATTTATGAAACATCTAACTTTTTTCAAAACTTAATTAGCAATATAGAGATGACTGTATTTAAATCTGATTTAAAAATTTCTAAATTATACGTTGATGAACTAGTAGGGGAGGAATATCTAGATATTTATGAAGATATATTGGTTGAGTCAAAATTAGTTATAAAAATGATTAAACAAATAAAACAAAATTCTGAACTTTTAAATGACAATAAAGTTCTAAAAAATACTCTAAATATAAGAAATGCCTATCTTGATCCTCTGTCTTTGATTCAAGTTTCTCTTATGAAAAAAATGAGAAAAAAAGAGTTAAGTCAGTTTGAAAATAATGCTCTTTTATTGTCTATTAATGGTTTAGCTGCTGGTCTTAGAAACACTGGCTGATAAATCTCGTAGTTCAAAATGCATCTCATCAGGAGATGTCCACGTACCGCCCCAGGCAAAACCCCAGTCATTAAATATTTCAACTACTCTAGGCGGATAACCAGATTTTGTGTTTATATCAATTGCTATTCCCCAAGCATGCCTTGAAATACTGCCTCCTGCATCAAACCTGTTGATTCTCCTTGGAGCATAACATCCGCCAGAAGATCTCCATTCTTCAATTATTAGATATTCTTCAAGGCCTTCTTCAAGAATTTGATTTAATGCACCCTCAAGCGGTTCCCACATTAATCTATGACATCGTGTAATTCCTAATATAGGCATTCTTTTATTTTGAATATTTTCTTCTCTCCATTCAGGTTCTGTTGTAATCCATACGCCGTCACGTTCTTTTATTTGAAAATCTCCAAACATTTCTTTTACTAGTGCTGTTGGAAGAACCCAATTTTTATTAACTCTATTTTCTCTAAAAGTTAATTTAACTTTTCTGTAATTAATATTTTTATGAAGTTCAATCAAAAAATTTTCATTTATATGACTATCCCAAATAATCGCTTGGATATTTCTATAAATCCCTAATTTAAAACCTAACTCTTTATTTACAACTCCTTCAAACCAGCCTATTTTGGAATCATTGATGACTTTACCTACTTCAATTGGAATAATTTCACTATTAAGTCCAACAAGATTTACATAATCGCCAACATTTAATTCATATCTGCTTGCAGTTAATTCAGAAATAACTATTTTGTTGTCTCTAATAGCTTGAGCACTTTCTTCATCATAAAAGTAATCTACGACCGACGATTCGATTGTTTTGATAGATAAGTTGTATAAAAAATTATCTAATGTAGTTAAATTTATTTCATTATTAGCAAATGTTGTTGATTCAAGGCCAACATTTGCTCTTCCTATAAAAGTAACATTCGTATTTAAATTATTTACGCTTTCTAAAATTTGATTTGTAACACTATAGAAAAGACTTCCAGATTGAGAAATAGTAATTATGTCGTAATTATCAATTTTATTTTTAGTGTAATGATTTTCGTTTTCATGACTCATATCTGGTGAGATTGAAAAATTTAATATCATTGAAGTCAACAGTGCATAAAGCATATTATTATTTTAATTTTTTCGCAGATTTACATTAATT
>Ga0213859_10000046_pt1 | contig 51421 bp, 52 predicted proteins | sample PICome_2_FD_160133 | JGI IMG/M metagenome (GOLD analysis project Ga0213859, IMG submission 160133) | Coastal seawater microbial communities near Pivers Island, North Carolina, United States - PICO304 | ecosystem: Environmental > Aquatic > Marine > Coastal | place: USA: North Carolina...
CGTTTACTAGATTATATAAAACCTGATTATATTCACGTTATGCAAAACGGAAAAATAATTAAAACAGGGAAGGCTGAATTAGCACAAGAATTAGAAATAAAAGGATATGAATGGTTAAAAAATAATGGTTAAAAGAGCTTTTATATAAAAATAACCCTAAAAGCTAAATAAAAGGTATATACTGTGTATTGTTCCTGTATATTTTTTAATATTGGGTAATTTACTAAATTAGTTAAATTATATGTACCCAGATAATTTTTATTCAAGTACTTTTACATTGTTAGCGGAAGCAGAAGTTGGAAAACACTTTTACTGGAATATTGCAGGAAATTTAGTTCATGGGCAAGTTTTACTTGTTTTATGGGTTGTTTTTGCAATTTTACTAATTTTTTCTTTCTTAGGTTCACGTAATCTTGAACAAATACCACGTGGTTGGCAAAACTTCATGGAGTGCGTTTTAGATTTCGTAACTGATATTGCAAGAAATCAATTAGGTGAAAGTTTCTATAAAGAATGGTTACCATTTATTGGTACATTATTCTTATTTATTTTTGGTTGTAACTGGATTGGTGCAATTGTTCCTTGGAAGTTAATTGAATTACCGGAAGGTGAATTAGCAGCGCCTACAAATGATATTAATACAACAGTAGCGTTAGCTTTACTTACTTCAGTTGCATACTTTTACGCCGGTTTAAGTAAAAAAGGTTTAGGTTATTTCAAACATTATATTGAACCAATTCCACTTCTTCTACCACTTAAGATTCTAGAAGATTTTACAAAACCATTATCATTAAGTTTCCGATTATTCGGTAACGTACTTGCTGATGAATTAACAATATCTGTATTAACATCTTTAGTACCATTAATCATTCCATTACCGATTATGTTATTAGGTGTGTTTGCGGGTTCTGTACAAGCATTAATTTTCTCAACTTTAGCTGCAGCTTACATCGCTGAAGCATTGGAATAAATTAATACTCTTATATTTTTCAGACAAAATTTTTCTACAATTCTATTTACATTTATTAATTAAAATTTAATTATGGATTCTATTATTTCTGCTGCTTCTGTTTTAGCTGCTGGTTTATCTATCGGTTTAGCTGCTATCGGCCCTGGTATCGGTCAAGGTAATGCTGCTGGTCAAGCTGTTGAAGGTATTGCTCGTCAACCTGAAGCAGAAAACAAAATTCGTGGTACATTATTATTATCTTTAGCTTTCATGGAAGCGTTAACTATTTATGGTTTAGTAGTAGCATTAGCATTATTATTTGCTAACCCATTTAACGGCTAATTAAATTTTACATATTTCAAACTATAGATATAACTAACTTTTAATTTAGTTATATCTATAATATTAATTTTTAATTCTATAATTGAAACATATAAATTTTATATGCTTAATATTTCAACCTTAATTGCAAGTTCTGAAGTAAGTGGTCCAGGTGGGTTATTTGATTTCAATGCAACTTTACCATTGGTGGCTATTCAATTTGTTTTATTAATGGTTATTTTGAATGTATTGTTCTACAGTCCATTATCAACTGTAATTTCTGAACGTAATGAATTCATTTTAACTACTTTAGCAAATGCTTCTGAAACTCTAGCAAAAGCAAATGAAATGACTGCTGATTATGAACAACAATTAGAAAGTGTTCGTAAACAAGCACAATTAGAGATTACAAATTCACAAAAAATTCATAAAGAAATTTTAGAGATTGAACTGAATATTTCACAAAAATATATTGATAATTTACTAGATAAACTGACAAAAGATATTCTGAATAAAAAAGAAATTGCTTTAAATAGTTTAGAAACAGTAACTCAATCATTATGTACTGAAATTGAAAGCAAATTATCTATTTAATTTTCTGTGATTTGTAATTTTCCTTTTTATACGCCAACAGTTTAACTAAAAACTATAAAACATGGAAAATTTTGATCAAATTTTTACATTACTTGCAGAACATGAAGGTATTGGTTTAAACCTTGATATTCTAGAGACTGGAGTACTTAATATTCTTGGTCTTGTTACTATTCTTATTTATGTTGGTCGTGATTTTTTAGGTTCAATTTTAGAAACACGTCAAGCTGAAATTGTACGCAGTGTACAAGATGCTGAAGAGCGTTTAAATGAAGCAAATACTCGTTTAAATGAAGCTCAAAAGCAATTAAATCAAGCAAATGTTATTATTGAACAAATAAAAGCCGAAACACTAAATACGAAAAAAGTTTTACTTAAATCAGATTCTGATCAAGCAAGAAAAGATTTAGCTACACGTTTTAGTCGTGCAGTGGCTGCTTTACGATCAAAAGAATTGCAAGTATATTCAGAAATTAAAAACCAAATAATAACATTAGTCCTAAAACGCACAGTTACTAAAGCTCAAGAAACTTTTGGACCAAAAAACCGCGCTATAGCACTAATTAATGAGACTATCAATAAATTAGAAGGAGAATTGTTATGATTAATCCTTTAGAAGCAAAAATAGCAGCTCCTTACGCACGCGCTTTATATGATTACTCTAATTCACAAAACGTAACGCATCAAGTTACGGGGGATTTTCAAAATTTAGACGTTTTTTTAAAAAAAACTGAAAATTTAGTAGAATATCTAAATAACCCAATTGTTAGTGTAGAAGCAAAAACAGAAATTCTGAATAAAACGTTAAAATCACAATTAAATGATGCTACGTTTAAATTTCTTTTAATCTTAGTAAGCCGTAATCGAATTAATTTATTACAATCAATTATCGAAAGTTACTTAGAACTAGTTTATAGTGTTGCATCGATTAAAATGATTGAAGTATCTAGTGCATTTAAGTTTACTAATCGTCAAAAAAATACACTAGTAAAAAAACTAAAACAATTAACTAATGCACGTGAAATTCGTTTAACATTAACAATTGATCCAACGTTGATTGGAGGTTTTTTAATTAAAACAGATAGCCGAGTAATTGATTTAAGTATTAAAGGACAATTACAACAATTAGCTAAACATTTAGATACTGTTTTAGATATTTAAAGACAAACAAAATCTTTTATTAACTTTTTATCTTAAAAAATAATACAATGATAAATATTCGTCCAGACGAAATTACTAGTATTATCCGCGAACAAATTGAGAAATATGACCAAGATGTTAAAGTAGATAATATCGGTACTGTGTTACAAGTAGGTGATGGTATTGCACGTGTTTACGGTCTAAGTCAAGTAATGAGTGGTGAATTACTAGAATTTGAAGACAAAACAATTGGTATTGCACTAAACTTAGAAAATGATAACGTTGGTGTGGTATTAATGGGTAACGGTCGTCAAATTTTAGAAGGCGGTACTGTTAAAGCTACAGGCCAAATTGCTCAAATTCCTGTAGGTGACGAGTTCTTAGGTCGTATTGTAAATCCATTAGCTGTTCCAATTGATGGTAAAGGTGACATTGCAGCAGCAGACACACGTTTATTAGAAGCAATGGCTCCTGGTATTATTAGTCGTAAATCTGTATGTGAACCATTACAAACAGGTATTACATCAATTGATGCTATGATTCCAATTGGCCGTGGTCAACGTGAGTTAATTATTGGTGACCGTCAAACTGGTAAAACTTCAATTGCTGTTGATACAATTATTAATCAAAAAACAGAAGATGTAGTTTGTGTTTATGTAGGTGTTGGTCAAAAAGCCTCAACAGTAGCACAAGTTGTTAATGTTTTAGAAGAAAAAGATGCTTTATCATACACAATTGTTGTTTCAGCAAGTGCGAATGATCCTGCAACATTACAATATATTGCTCCATATGCTGGTGCAGCATTAGCTGAATACTTTATGTACAATGGTAAAGCTACATTAGTTGTTTATGATGATTTAACGAAACAAGCTATGGCTTACCGTCAAATGTCATTATTATTACGTCGTCCTCCAGGGCGTGAAGCATATCCAGGTGATGTATTCTACTTACATTCACGTTTATTAGAACGTGCTGCAAAATTAAGTGATGCATTAGGTGGCGGTAGTATGACTGCATTACCAATCATTGAAACACAAGCAAGTGATGTATCAGCATATATTCCGACAAATGTAATTTCAATTACAGATGGTCAAATCTTCTTATCGAATGATTTATTTAACTCAGGTATTCGTCCAGCAATTAACGTAGGTATTTCTGTATCACGTGTTGGTTCAGCTGCACAAACTAAAGCAATGAAACAAGTTGCGGGTAAATTAAAATTAGAATTAGCTCAATTTGCTGAATTAGAAGCATTCTCACAATTCGCTTCAGATTTAGATGAAGCTACACAAAAACAATTAGCACGTGGTACGCGTTTACGTGAAGTATTAAAACAACCACAAAATTCACCATTATCTGTAGCACAACAAGTTGCTGTGATTTATACAGGTATTAATGGTTATTTAGATGATTTAGCGGTTGTAGATGTTAAAAAATACTGTGCACAATTAATTCAAACATTAAGCACAAGTAAACCACAATATGGTGAAATTATTGGTAGTACTAAACAATTTACATCAGAAGCTGAAGCTTTATTAAAAGAAGCAATTAGTGAATGTAAAAGTGGTTTTACGTTAGTAGCATAATTTTTATTATTAATAAGTATAAAAATTAAAATTTTTATACTTATTAATATCCTTGTCCGCTCTATAACTTCTAAAATATAAATCTTATTAAATTAAACAATTTTTATTATTTTTACTTATAATGTTAATATAGTTAACTAATTTTATAGTTTAGTTGTAAGAAAGTCAAAACCCATTATTTATTAATTGAGGAATATTTACTATGGCATTACCATGGTATCGTGTTCATACTGTAGTATTAAATGATCCAGGCAGATTAATTGCTGTGCATTTAATGCATACTGCTCTAGTTGCAGGTTGGGCTGGTTCAATGGCCTTATATGAACTTGCTATTTTTGATCCATCAGATCCTGTTTTAAATCCTATGTGGCGTCAAGGTATGTTTGTTATGCCATTTATGACACGTTTAGGTATTACAGATTCGTGGGGTGGTTGGAGTATTACTGGTGAAAGTATTTCGAATCCAGGTATTTGGAGTTTTGAAGGTGTAGCATTATCACACATTATTTTATCAGGTATGTGTTTCTTAGCAGCTATTTGGCACTGGGTATACTGGGATTTAGAATTATTCCGTGATCCACGTACAGGTGAGCCTGCTTTAGATTTACCAAAAATCTTTGGTATTCATTTATTCTTATCAGGTTTACTTTGTTTTGGTTTCGGTGCATTCCACGTAACAGGTTTATTTGGACCTGGTATTTGGGTTTCAGATGCGTATGGTATTACAGGTCGAGTACAACCAGTAGCACCTTCTTGGGGAGCTGACGGTTTTAATCCATTTAATCCAGGTGGTATTGCAGCACATCATATTGCAGCAGGTATTTTTGGTATTTTTGCAGGTATTTTCCATTTAACAGTACGTCCTCCACAACGCTTATATCGTGGTTTACGTATGGGTAATATTGAAACTGTATTATCAAGTAGTATTGCGGCTGTTTTCTTTGCTGCGTTTGTTACATCAGGTACAATGTGGTACGGTGCTGCTGCAACACCTATTGAATTATTTGGTCCTACTCGTTACCAATGGGATAGTGGTTACTTCCAACAAGAGATTGAACGTCAAGTTGAAGTTTCTGTAAGTGAAGGTTTATCTGAAAGTCAAGCATGGTCACGTATTCCAGATAAGTTAGCATTCTACGATTATATTGGTAATAACCCTGCAAAAGGTGGTTTATTCCGTGCAGGTGCTATGAATAAAGGTGATGGTATCGCTGAAGCATGGTTAGGTCATCCGATTTTCCGTGATAAAGAAGGTCGTGAATTAACTGTACGTCGTATGCCAGCTTTCTTTGAAACATTCCCTGTTATTTTAGTAGATAAAGACGGTATTATCCGTGCTGATATTCCATTCCGTCGTGCGGAATCAAAATATAGTATTGAACAAGTTGGTGTTACTGTAGATTTCTACGGTGGTAAATTAAATGGTCAAACATTTAAAGATGCGCCAACAGTTAAAAAATTCGCTCGTAAAGCACAATTAGGTGAAGTTTTTGAATTTGATCGTACAAGTTTAGAATCTGACGGTGTATTCAGAAGTAGTCCTCGTGGTTGGTACACATTTGGTCACGCGAATTTCGCATTATTATTCTTCTTCGGTCATTTATGGCATGGTGGTCGTACAATTTTCCGTGACGTATTTACTGGTATTGGTGCGGAAGTAACAGAACAAGTTGAATTTGGTGCATTCCAAAAACTTGGTGATAAATCAACTAAAAAACAAGGTGCTGTATAATTTTTAACTTACAGCTTTTGTCTTTTTAACATGGATTAAATATTAAACAGGATTAAACAATGGAAGCCTTAGTTTATACATTTTTACTAATTGGTACTTTAATGGTAATTTTCTTTGCTGTATTCTTCCGAGAAACACCTAGAATTATTAAATAATACTATTTAACCACATTACATGGTTAAATAGTATTATTTAATCTTCATGTTCTTCAAATGGATCACGTAAATTTTTCGACGCGGGTCCAAACGCAGTATAGATTGAATATGTTGTAATACCGACAAGTAAACTTGATACAAAAATTACAATAATAGTTGCTGTTTCCATTTTCTAAAATTTACTAAATTAACATTTTAGTATTATATAACAAATGGGACAAAAATTAATTTATTAAAAATATAAAATATTTTTATGGCATTAAGAACAAGACTTGGCGAAATTCTACGCCCTTTAAATGCTGAATATGGTAAAGTTGCTCCTGGTTGGGGTACAACACCTATCATGGGGGTTGTTATGTTAGCATTTTTAGTATTCTTATTAATTATTTTACAAATTTACAATTCTTCATTAATTATTGAAAATGTTGATGTAGATTGGGCTAATGGTATTGTGTAATTAGCATCATCAAACTATAATTTAAAAGGAAACTTTTTCCTTTTAAATTATATAAATTTAACTAACTTTCAGAATAGATATGGATATTATCAGTTTAGGATGGGCAGGTGTAATGACAATGTTTACATTTTCATTAGCACTAGTTGTTTGGGCCCGAAATGGTTTTTAAATATTAAATTCTCGTAAAAATTAAAGATTTATTAGACTATGACATTGCTTTTAAAAGTTTTTCCTTATGCAAACGCAGAGATTGTTACCGCTGCAGTAACATGCTTTTTTATGACACTATTTGGCCTTTCATTAGGATTTGCTCTATTAAAAATTCAAGGTGAATAATAAGTGCTTAATAATAATATAATTATATTATTATTAAGCACTTATTATTCACCTTGAATTTTTAATATATATATATATATATATTTATTAAACGGGACTGACGAGACTCGAACTCGCAACTTCCGCCGTGACAGGGCGGTGCTCTAACCAATTGAACTACAATCCCTAATTACCCAAATTATAGTATTAACCTTTGTTATCTGTCAACCATTTTGTTATTTTTTAACAAAGGAGAAACAGGGATTCGAACCCTGGGTACATTGAAATGTACGGTAGATTAGCAATCTACTGCTTTCGACCACTCAGCCATTTCTCCTAAGATGTTTAAGATTCTCTGTTGACTCTTCATTAAACAATTTTAAAGTTCTGGCTCTGGTGGGATTTGAACCTACGACCTTGGGCTTATGAGTCCCCTGCTCTAACCTCTGAGCTACAGAGCCAAAAACTATTCTACTAGTATTGTATCATGATATAACTTATTCTAGTATTAAATTTTGGAAAATAGTTTAAAATTATCATAAATTTTAGATATGGCTTTAAAATTTGCTATAATTTTAAAGCCATATCTAAAATTTATTACTAAAATAATAATAAGATATTTACGTTTACAATAATGATTATGAATAATTTTTGGGATAATATTTTAAGATACCCTCGTTTTTTTATTAGTAGTTTTACTGGTTTAATTTTAATTATTTTAACACCGTTTAAAAATTTACTTAAAACCACGAAATCACGTATCTTTTTATTAATTTTTCTTATAGTATTCTTTTTAAGTCTATCTAATATTCTTAAGAATATGTTAGGATTATAAAATGATAATTACAATTAAAAATTGCTATGGTCTATAAATTAAAACCAATACAAAGGAAAACAGGTCAATATCGTTTAGAATTTGAAACAATATTTGAGCAAGAAGATATAAAAGCAGAACAAGAAGCATTAGCTGAGGAAATAAAAAACAAACGTAAAAGAACGGCTGCTGAAAAACAACAAGAAAAAGAAAAAAAATTACATAACGGAGCTTATGCTTTGTTAGATACGTTAGTTCAAAATGGAACTCGTTATATTTTTGGTTATCCAGGTGGGGCTATTCTTCCCATTTATGATGAATTATATTTTTGGGAACAACAAAAACTTATTAAACATATTTTAACACGACATGAACAGGGAGCAATTCATGCAGCTGATGCTTATGCAAGGGTAACAGGTCAAGTAGGTGTTTGTTTTGCAACATCAGGCCCTGGAGCTACAAATTTAGTTACAGGGATTGCCACTGCTCAGATTGATTCTGTACCATTAGTCGTTATTACAGGTCAAGTCGGACGAACATTCTTAGGAACTGATGCCTTTCAAGAAACAGATGTTTTTGGTATTACGTTACCAATCGTAAAACATTCATATAAAGTTTTAGATCCAAATGATTTATGTCATATTGTATCTGAAGCATATTATTTAGCCCAAAATGGTCGACCTGGCCCTGTTTTAATTGATATTCCTAAAGATGTTGGTGTTGAAAAAATTCCCGATTATTTCCCTATTACACAAAAAGAAATTTTAAATTTACATGGGTATCGTTTCCAATACCATACAAGTAAAGATAGTTTAATGGAAATCTTGGAAGTAATGAAATTAGCAAATAGACCATTATTATATATTGGTGGTGGTGCTATTACTGCAAATAGTCATAAAGAATTAGCGCAGTTATCAGAAACTTATTCACTACCTGTTACCACAACACTTATGGGAAAAGGAATAATAACAGAACGTTATAAGTATTCTGTAGGTATGTTAGGAATGCATGGTACCGCTTATGCTAATTTTGCAGTAAGTGAATGTGATTTACTTGTTGCTATTGGAGCACGGTTTGATGATCGTGTTACTGGAAAATTGGATGCTTTCGCTTGTGCAGCAACAATTATTCAAATTGATATTGATCCCGGAGAAATTGGAAAAAATAAAATTGTTGATTTATCTGTGGTTGGAGATATTAAACAAATTTTTTATGAAATATTTAAAGAATCGCGAAAGGATACAAGTTCTTATAAAATTTCAAGTAAACGAAAATCTTGGTTACGCGGAATCCAAAAATGGAAACGAACATATCCATTAATTGTTCCACGTTTACTTGATAAATTATCACCACAATATGTTATTAATACAGTTGGGAAAGAGTATTTACATGCAATTTATACAACAGATGTAGGTCAACATCAAATGTGGGCTGCTCAATTTCTTCAATGTGGGCCAAGACGTTGGGCTTCAAGTGCTGGTTTAGGTACTATGGGTTTTGGTCTACCAGCAGCTATTGGTGCACAGATTGCATATCCAACTCATCCTGTAATATGTATTACTGGTGATTCTAGTATTCAAATGTGTATACAAGAATTAGGTACAATTTCTCAATATAATTTACCTGTTCGTATAATGATTATGAATAATCATTGGCAAGGTATGGTAAGACAATGGCAGGAATCCTTTTATGAAAACCGTTACTCACATTCGAATATGGCAAGTGGGCAACCTGATTTTGTTGCATTAGCAAATTCTTATGGTATTAAGGGAGTAAATATTGAAAATGAAACGCAATTACAAGAAGCATTAATTGAATATCGTCACTATCCATACCCGGTTTTATTTGACGTTTTAATCATTGAAAATGAGAATTGTTATCCAATGGTAAGCCCAGGCAAAACGAATGCTGTAATGACAGGGGTGAATTACCAACAGGAAGAATTAGATATTGTTGAACGTCTGACAAATAATGAAGTGAGATTAACGATTGAACAAGAAGCAAAAGCAAAAGATGATGAGAATTTAGAAGAACTTGAAGAAAATTCTGTTGATCTAGAAAAAAGGAAAGAGAGTTAATCATTAAAGAACTTTTTTCCTTTTAAAATTGGGCCGAGTTGGATTTGAACCAACGTAGCGAAACGCAACGGATTTACAATCCGTCTCCTTTAACCACTCGGACATCGACCCATACAATAAATAGTAGCAAAAAAGATTTGATAAAACAATGGTAAAATTTAATTTAAATTTTACCATTGACAAATATATAAACAATGCCATATATTTATTATTAGATAACTGGGCAATTAACTCAGCGGTAGAGTGTCTGCCTTACAAGCAGAAGGTCACAGGTTCAAATCCTGTATTGCCCATCGCTATAAAAATGAAAGCTTTCTAATTATAAAATAATTGTCCTTGTTTATAGAAAATAAAATTGAAAATATAACTTTTATTTTCTATAAACTTCTATAGAAAATAAAAGTTATTTTTTTAGTTTAAGCCTGCTTTAATAAAATTAATTGCGTCTTGAACAGTTGTAATTTGGCCTGCATCATCATCTTCGATATCAATTTCAAAAGCTTCTTCAAATGCCATAACTAATTCAACAACATCTAATGAATCCGCACCTAATGTTTGTGCAAATGTTGCTTCAGGAGTAATAGTCTCTTCATCAATACCTAATTGATTAGCAGTAATTTCTTTAATTTTTTCAAAAATTTTATCTTCTGTCATATTTAATACGTTTATCGTTTAAATGTATAAAAATTAGGAATAAACAAAGTAAAAATCGACATATTTACTAGAAAATGTTAAAAGTTTATTCGCTACAATTAGTATAGCACATTTTTCAACATTTTTGTTAATTGAAGTAAACTAACGGAATTAAGTGGGTAAATTATTTGTTGTTCTTTTTCAGCTAATTTCCGTAATTTTATATTTAATTTTAAATGTTTTTTTAATCCAACAATAATTGTTGCATTTTCAATATTGGTTGTTATAATCGGTACAAAACCTAAACGCGCACCGGCTTCTTTTAATAAATTTGCTGATAAAGAATAACAATAAAAAACCAATTTATTTTTTTCATTCTCTAAATTATTTATAGTTAGTTTTGAAAGTAATTTTTTAGATTGAGCATAGGTTTTCCAATTATATTTGTCTTTTTCTTGATTAAAATCCGAAAATGTATCTGTATAATAATTTTTATAGCTAATTTGTAATTTCCCATCAGGTGTACGTTGCCGCACTTGGGTTAATCGATATTTCCCTTGCAACAATAAATCAATGGAACCTTGTACATCTTCATGGATTGTCCAACTATATCGATCATTAATCTCAACGGCTAGTTGAAATGCAGGATAAGCTTTTCGTTCTAAAATACTTTTTTGTGTACCTCTTCGTTTTGCTTCATCATCACTCAGTGTTACGTATTGAATACCTCCAATTAAATCTACAAGTGAAGGATTTTTTATTAAATTTTCTAATGAATTTCCATGAGTTGTTCCTACAAGTTGTACACCTTTTTCTGCGATTGCACGTGCGGCTAATGCTTCTAATTCTGTCCCTATTTCATCAATTATAATTACCTCAGGCATGTGATTTTCAACAGCTTCAATCATAACTTGATGCTGTAGTTCACTATTCATCACTTGTAACCTGCGGGCTCTTCCAATTCCAGAATGGGCTATATCACTATCACCAGCTATTTCATTTGATGTATCAACAATCACTACTCTTTTTTCCATTTCTTCAGATAATACTCGAGCAATTTCACGAATAATTGTTGTTTTTCCTACCCCGGGTTTACCTAAAATTAAGATTGATTGTCCAGACTCTAATAGATCACGAATTAAACTAATACTTCCAAAAATCGCACGTCCAACTCGACAAGTCAAACCGTTTATTATCGACTGTCTATTTCTCATACAACTTATACGATGTAATGTTCGTTCAATCCCAGCTCGGTTTTCATTACTAAATTTACTAATTCGTTTTGTTACATAATCAATATCTTGCCATGAAACTATTTTTTGCGATAAATATTCGGAACCTGTAGTAAAACGTGCTTCGGGTCGACGACCTAAATCCATTACAATTTCAATTAATTGGTCATTATTTGGATGGTTTGATAAATTATTTTTAATAAAAAATGGAAAATTCTCCAACAGTTGGTCTAAGTCTTCATTAATATTCATTTTTTCGGCTTTTACTTCTTTTACAAATTTCTTATATACTAATATAATAGTGAAAAATTTTTTAGATCAAAACTAATTATTTAAAAATTGTTCGAGTCCTATATTAATTTATTTATGCTATTACTAAAAATTTATAATATTCTGTTTTGCTTTTTATTTAAAATAAACGTAAAAATTAAAATATTATTAGTATAATAATATCTAGAAAACTCATATTTAATAAATTTTTTTAATTTTTACTATTTATTTTTTAGTATGAGAGTTTCATAGATTTTCGTCTCCCAAAAGGAGAAACTCAATGGCAATAAGCTCAACAGAGCGTCGTACAAAAAATGTACAAGTTTTTGTAGAAAAAGACGCTGTCGAAACAAGTTTCGCGAAATGGGCACAACCAGGACACTTCTCAAGAACATTAGCAAAAGGTCCAAAAACAACTACTTGGATTTGGAACTTACATGCTGATGCACATGATTTTGATAGTCAAACAAGTTCATTAGAAGAAGTTTCTCGTAAGATTTTTAGTGCACATTTTGGCCAATTAGCTATTATTTTCTTATGGATTAGTGGGATGCATTTCCATGGTGCATATTTCTCAAACTATTCTGCATGGTTAAATGATCCAATTACAATTAAACAAAGTTCACAAGTTGTTTGGCCAATTGTTGGTCAAGAAATTTTAAATGGTGATGTTGGTGGTAACTTCCAAGGTATTCAAACAACTTCAGGTTGGTTCCAAATGTGGCGTGCTGAAGGTATCACTAGTGAAGTTGAACTATACTGGATTGCTATTGGTGGATTAATTATGTCAGCGTTAATGGTTTTTGCTGGTTGGTTCCACTATCATAAAGCAGCACCAAAATTAGAATGGTTCCAAAATGCGGAATCTATGATGAACCATCATTTAGCAGGTTTACTAGGTTTAGGCTGCTTATCATGGTCTGGTCACCAAATTCATATTGCATTACCTATTAATAAATTATTAGATGCAGGTGTTGCTCCTCAAGAAATCCCATTACCACACGAATTTTTAATTAATCGTGAATTAATGGCACAATTATACCCAAGTTTTGCTAAAGGGTTAGCTCCATTCTTTAGTGGTCAATGGGGTGAATATTCAGATTTCTTAACATTTAAAGGTGGATTAAACCCTGTTACAGGTGGCTTATGGTTGAGTGATATTGCACACCATCATTTAGCATTAGCAGTATTATTTATTATTGCTGGTCACATGTACCGTACAAACTGGGGTATCGGTCATAATATGAAAGAAATTTTAGAAGCTCATAAAGGTCCATTCACAGGTGAAGGTCATAAAGGGTTATATGAAATTTTAACAACTTCATGGCATGCTCAATTAGCAATTAACTTAGCTATGATGGGTTCTCTAAGCATTATTGTAGCTCACCATATGTATGCTATGCCACCATATCCGTACATTGCGACTGATTATGCTACGCAATTATCATTATTTACACATCATGTGTGGATTGGTGGTTTCTGTATTGTAGGTGGTGCTGCGCATGGTGCTATTTTTATGGTTCGTGACTATACGCCTGCAAACAATTATAATAATTTACTTGACCGTGTTTTACGTCATCGTGATGCTATTATTTCACACTTAAATTGGGTATGTATATTCTTAGGTACACATGCTTTTGGATTCTACATTCATAATGATACTATGCGTGCATTAGGTCGTCCACAAGATATGTTCTCAGACAAAGCAATTCAATTACAACCAATTTTTGCACAATGGGTACAAAATATTCATTTATTAGCGCCGGGTACTACAGCTCCAAATGCTTTAGCTACAACAAGTTATGCATTCGGTGGTGATGTTGTTGGTGTAGGTGGTAAAATTGCAATGATGCCTATTAAATTAGGTACAGCGGATTTTATGGTTCACCATATTCATGCATTTACAATTCATGTTACGGTTTTAATTTTATTAAAAGGTGTTTTATACGCTCGTAGTTCAAAATTAATTCCAGATAAAGCTAATTTAGGTTTCCGTTTCCCTTGTGATGGTCCAGGTCGTGGTGGTACTTGTCAAAGTTCAAGTTGGGATCATGTATTCTTAGGATTATTCTGGATGTATAATTCTTTATCTGTTGTAATCTTCCACTTTAGCTGGAAAATGCAATCGGATGTGTGGGGTACAGTAACACCTGATGGTGTTGTTTCACATATTACGGGTGGCAACTTTGCGCAAAGTTCTATTACAATTAACGGTTGGTTACGTGATTTCTTATGGTCACAAGCATCACAAGTTATTCAATCATATGGTTCAGCATTATCTGCATATGGTTTAATCTTCTTAGGGGCTCATTTCATTTGGGCATTTAGCTTAATGTTCTTATTTAGTGGTCGTGGCTACTGGCAAGAATTAATCGAGTCAATTGTTTGGGCTCATAATAAGTTAAACTTTGCACCAGCAATTCAACCTCGTGCTTTAAGTATTACACAGGGTCGAGCTGTTGGTTTAGCACACTATTTATTAGGTGGTATTGGTACTACATGGGCATTCTTCTTAGCACGCTCTATTTCAATTTCATAAATATATCTATATTTATGATCTATTTATAATATTAAATGTTAATTAAATATTAGTTTAATATCATTTTTTAAAGTTGGTATTTTATCTATAATCAAAAATAATATAACGAGGCATCTGACAATTATGGCAACTAAATTTCCAAAGTTTAGCCAAGCCCTTGCTCAAGATCCAGCAACACGAAGAATTTGGTACGGTATCGCAACGGCTCATGATTTAGAGGCGCATGATGGTATGACCGAAGAAAACTTATATCAAAAAATCTTTGCTTCACATTTTGGTCATTTAGCAATTATTTTTCTTTGGACAGCTGGTAACTTATTCCATGTTGCATGGCAAGGGAATTTTGAAAAATGGGTAACAAATCCATTAAAAACAAAACCAATTGCTCACTCAATTTGGGATCCACATTTTGGTGAATCAGCTTTAAAAGCATTCAGTAAAGGCAATTTATATCCTGTTAATATTACTTTTTCAGGCGTATACCAATGGTGGTACACAATTGGTTTTAGAACAAATCAAGAATTATATGCAGGTTCAATTGGTTTATTACTACTTTCTTGTGTTTTATTATTCGCAGGTTGGTTACATTTACAACCAAAATTCCGTCCAAGTTTATCTTGGTTTAAAAATAATGAATCTCGCTTAAATCACCATTTATCAGGTTTATTAGGTGTTAGTTCATTAGCATGGACAGGACATTTAGTTCATGTAGCTATTCCTGCATCACGTGGTGTGCATGTTGGATGGGATAATTTCTTAACAACACCTCCACATCCAGCAGGGTTAAAGCCATTCTTTAGTGGTAATTGGACTGTTTATGCTGAAAATCCTGATGCAGCAAATCATGTATATGGTACAAGTGAAGGTGCTGGTACAGCAATTTTAACATTTTTAGGTGGTTTCCATCCACAAACTCAATCATTATGGTTAAGTGACATTGCTCATCATCAATTAGCAATTGCTGTTGTTTTTATTGTAGCAGGTCACATGTACCGTACTAACTTTGGTATTGGTCACAATATGAAAGAAATATTAGATGCTCATTGTCCTCCTGGTGGTCGTTTAGGCGCTGGTCATGTAGGATTATTTGAAACAATCACTAATTCTTTACATATGCAATTAGGTTTAGCATTAGCATCGTTAGGTGTAGCTACATCATTAACTGCACAACACATGTATGCTTTAACTCCATATGCATACTTATCTAAAGATTTTACAACAGAAGCTGCACTATATACACATCACCAATATATTGCCGGATTCTTAATGGTTGGCGCGTTTGCACATGGTGCAATTTTCTTTGTTCGTGATTATGATCCAGAATTAAATAAAAATAATGTTTTAGCAAGAATGTTAGAACATAAAGAAGCTATTATTTCACATTTAAGTTGGGCATCACTATTCTTAGGTTTCCACACATTAGGTTTATATATTCATAATGATACTGTTGTAGCTTTTGGTCAACCTGAAAAACAAATTTTATTTGAACCTGTTTTTGCTGAATATATTCAAGCGGCTTCAGGTAAAGCAATTTATAATTTTAACGTTTTATTATCATCTTCAACTAGTCCAGCAACAGTTGCTGGTAATCAAGTTTGGTTACCTGGTTGGTTAGATGCAATTAATAGTGGTAAAAATGATTTATTCCTAAAAATTGGTCCTGGTGATTTCTTAGTTCACCATGCAATTGCATTAGGTTTACACGTAACTACATTAATTTTAGTAAAAGGTGCTTTAGATGCACGCGGTTCAAAATTAATGCCAGATAAAAAAGATTTTGGTTACAGTTTCCCTTGTGATGGCCCTGGTCGTGGTGGTACTTGTGATATTTCAGCGTGGGATGCATTCTATTTAGCAATGTTCTGGATGTTAAATACTATTGGTTGGACAACATTCTACTGGCACTGGAAACATATGACAATTTGGGGTGGTAATCCTGGTCAATTTGATGAATCATCAAATTATATTATGGGTTGGTTACGTGACTATTTATGGTTAAATTCATCACCATTAATCAATGGTTATAATCCATTTGGTATGAATAATTTATCTGTTTGGTCATGGATGTTCTTATTTGCACATTTAATTTGGGCAACTGGTTTTATGTTCTTAATTTCATGGCGTGGTTACTGGCAAGAACTAATTGAAACATTAGTTTGGGCACATGAAAGAACTCCTTTAGCGAATCTAGTTCGTTGGAGAGATAAACCTGTAGCACTTTCAATTGTTCAAGCTCGTCTAGTAGGTTTAGTACATTTTGCTGTTGGTTATATTTTAACATATGCAGCGTTTGTAATTGCTTCAACATCAGGTAAGTTTGGTTAATTAATAAAATAATAATAAGAATAAATAGTAAACTTCTATTTATTCTTATTATTATTTTATTAATAACAAAATTTTTTATATGTTATTTTATTTATGAAGCGGGCAACGCGATTCGAACGCGCGACATCAACCTTGGCAAGGTTGCGCTCTACCACTGAGCTATGCCCGCATGCCTTATAATAAATATATTAACAATTATAATAGTTATTTGTCAAGACTTAATTATACGATTACTTGCAAATTTTTTTATTGTTTCATACTATTCTATAGTATTTTATTATTTTTTATTATTTTTTTAAGTATTAAAAATTTTTTCGTACAAAAATGTTATTCATTTAAGAATTTATAAATTACAATTAAAGTACTAAATTCTTTTAAAAGAATTTAGTACTTTAATTGTAATTTATAAGGATAACGTTATGATTTCAGATTTTCAAGTATATTTTGCTTTAATGATTGCTTTATTAGCTAGTGTTTTAGCAATTCGTTTAGGTTCGACATTATATCAGTAAATTAATTAAGACATTTAAAAACTAGAAATAATATATTAAAAAATTATGGTAACACAAGATTTAAAAAAATTTACGACACCAGTTTTTCCTTTTACTGCAATTGTAGGTCAGGAAGAGATGAAACTTGCATTACAGTTAAATGTAATTGACCCAAAAATTGGTGGGGTAATGATTATGGGTGATCGAGGCACGGGTAAATCTACAACAATTCGCGCAATTGCAGATTTATTACCAGAAATTGAAGTAATAAAAAATGATCCATTTAATTCTCATCCCTCAGATTTAGATTTAATGAGTAATGAGGTAAAACTTGCAGTTCAAAACAATGAATCTTTAGAAACTGGTAAAATGAAAATTCCAATGGTAGATTTACCATTAGGAGCCACTGAAGATCGTGTTTGTGGTACAATTGATATTGAAAAAGCTTTAACAGAAGGTGTTAAAGCTTTTGAACCAGGATTATTAGCAAAAGCAAATCGTGGTTTATTATATGTTGATGAAGTAAATTTATTAGATGATCATTTAGTCGATATTTTATTAGATTCAGCTGCATCAGGTTGGAATACTGTAGAACGTGAAGGTATTTCCATTCGACATCCTGCTCGTTTTGTTTTAGTTGGATCAGGTAACCCGGAAGAAGGTGAATTACGTCCACAATTATTAGATCGTTTTGGTATGCATGCTGAAATTCGTACTGTAAAAGATCCTATTTTACGTGTAAAAGTTGTAGAAGAACGTACATCATTTGACCAATCACCTAATATTTGGATTGAAAATTATGAGTCACAACAACAAGAATTACGTGATAAAATTGTAGCAGCTCAAGAACTTTTACCTAAAGTTGAATTAGATTATGAGTTACGTGTAAAAATATCAGAAGTTTGTAGTCAATTAGATGTTGATGGTTTACGTGGTGATATTGTAACAAATCGTGCTGCAAAAGCTTATGCAGCTTATAATGGGCGTGATAAAGTAACAGTTGAAGATATTTCAAAAATTATTACGTTATGTTTACGACACCGATTACGAAAAGATCCATTAGAATCAATTGATTCTGGTGACAAAGTTTCAAAAGTATTTAAAGATATTTTTGAAATTGAAGAGTAAAAAACTGTAATGAACAATTAAATTTAAAATAAGATAATTGTTCATTACAGTTTTTTATTAGTATAATATCAAATTTTTACTTTAATAAAAGATGCTAAAATTTTTTTGGTTACTTATAAGTGTTGCCTTAATCCTATTAATTGTTATTCGAGTACCTAGTAATGGGGGCTTAGATAATTTTGCCTCAAAAAGTGATTTACTAGGTTCTCCTGGTTCAGCTGAAAAATTTTTAAATAATTTAACATGGTTATTAATTTGTTTTTATGGATTATTAGCTATTAAATTTAATTTATCTTTTTAATTTGTAGACAAACACGAAAAAACTATGTATAGTTAGTATAGTTTGTGTTTTGTCACGCGGAGTAGAGCAGTCTGGTAGCTCGTTGGGCTCATAACCCGAAGGTCAATGGTTCAAATCCATTCTCCGCTAGAAAACTTTTAAGTTAATGAAAAAATTTGAAACTTTTAGACTATTCTAGTATAATAAATGTTAGATAATAATAAGGTTTTACGTATGACATTAAATTTACAAACACCTTTTCCGACTTTTGGTGGAAGTACTGGTGGCTGGTTACGTGCAGCTGAAGTAGAAGAAAAATATGCCATTACATGGACAAGTCCTAAAGAGCAAATCTTTGAAATGCCTACTGGTGGCGCAGCTGTAATGCGTAATGGTGAAAACCTACTATACTTAGCTCGTAAAGAGCAATGTTTAGCTTTAGGTAGCCAATTACGTGGCTTTAAAATTATGGATTACAAAGTTTACCGTATTTTCCCTAGTGGTGAGGTACAATATTTACATCCAAAAGATGGTGTTTTCCCTGAAAAAGTTAATCCAGGTCGAACATCTGTTAATAGCCGTGGTTTCTCGATTGGGAAAAACCCTAACCCAGCCTCTATTAAATTTAGCGGCGTTAGTACATACGAAAGTTAATTTTTAAGATTAGTTTTACATAAAACTAATCTTACTGGCGAGATGGCAGAGTTGGTCGATTGCGTCTGATTTGAAATCAGATGAATCTTTGCGGATTCCGTGGGTTCGAATCCCACTCTCGCCTTTTACATTATTTTGCTTAGCTGTGTTTGGATTAATACTATATTAAGTTATGGGTAAAGTATACGATTGGTTCGAAGAACGTTTAGAAGTACAAGCGATTGCTGATGATATTTCTAGTAAATATGTTCCACCACATGTTAATATTTTCTACTGTTTTGGCGGGATTGTGTTTACATGTTTCTTAGTACAAGTAGCTACAGGTTTTGCAATGACATTCTATTACCGTCCTAGTGTTGTAGATGCCTTTGCTTCTGTTGAATATATTATGACAAGTGTAAATTTTGGTTGGTTAATTCGTTCGATTCATCGCTGGTCTGCTAGTATGATGGTAATGATGATGGTTTTACATGTTTTCCGTGTATATTTAACAGGTGGGTTCAAAAAACCACGTGAATTAACGTGGGTTACAGGTGTAATTTTAGCTGTTGTAACTGTATCTTTTGGTGTAACAGGTTATTCATTACCATGGGATCAAGTAGGTTTTTGGGCATGTAAAATTGTGACAGGTGTACCTGCAGCTGTACCTATTGTTGGTGAACCCTTAGTTTTAATTTTACGTGGTGGTGAAAGTGTAGGACAAAGTACACTTACACGTTTCTATAGTGCTCACACTTTTGTTTTACCATTAGCAGCAGCTGTTTTAATGTTAACGCATTTCTTAATGATTCGTAAACAAGGGATTTCAGGTCCACTATAAAATTACCTATTTCATTAACTCTTTTATTTTTCATTTATTTTAAAGAATATAATTTATATGTCAGTAATTAAAAAACCAGATTTAACTGATCCAAAATTAAGAGCAAAACTAGCTAAAGGTATGGGTCACAATTATTATGGCGAACCTGCTTGGCCAAATGATTTATTATATGTTTTTCCGGTATGTATTTTAGGTACTTTTGCTTGTTGTATTGGTTTAGGTGTTATGGCACCGACTCAATTAGGTGAGCCAGCTGATCCTTTTAATACTCCATTAGAAATTTTACCTGAATGGTATTTCTTCCCAACTTTCAATTTATTACGAGTTTTACCTAATAAATTGTTAGGTGTTCTAGCAATGGCTGCGGTTCCTGCTGGATTAATTACAGTACCATTTATCGAGAATGTTAATAAATTCCAGAATCCATTCCGTCGTCCGATTGCAAGCTTAGTATTCATTTTAGGTTTTGTAACAGCGATTTGGTTAGGTATTGGTGCTTGTTTACCTATTGATAAAGCTGTTTCATTAGGTTTTTGGTAACTAATTATATTGTTGATATAAGCATTATATCAACAATATAATTCAAATTTTTCATATTTTTAAATTAGTTTAATGCAACTTTTGCACCAGCTTCTTCTAATTGTTTTTTAACATCTTCAGCAGCGTCTTTAGCTATATTTTCTTGAACAGCTTTAGGAGCAGATTCTACTAATTCTTTTGCTTCTTTTAACCCTAAACCTGTTAGATTACGAACAACTTTAAGCACAGCAATTTTCTTATCTGCTGGAACGTCTTCTAGCATTACTGTAAATTCTGTTTTTTCTTCAGCAGCAGAATCACCTGCACCAGCTGCCGCTGCCATTACCATTGCAGGACCTGCACTAGCAGATGCATCTACACCAAATGTTTCTTCAATTTTGCTTACTAATTCTGAAGCTTCTAATAATGTTAATGTTTTTAGTTCTTCTACAATGTTATCAATACGTTCTGACATAATATTTTATTTTTTATTTTTATTTTGTAAATGTTGTTAAATCTAATTGAATGGAAGGTCCCATACTACTACAAATGTAAATGCTTTTGAAATACTTTCCTTTTACACCTGATGGGCGGTTTTGTTCAATTGACTGATAAACTGCTTGTAAATTTTCAAGCAATTGCGTTGATGTAAAATCTGATTTACCAAAAATAATATGAACCACACCTGTTTTATCAGCTTTATATTCAAATTTTCCTTTTTTAAAGGATTCTAAAGTTTCTGTTAAATTTGTAGTTACAGTTCCTGATTTTGGTGATGGCATTAAACCTTTTGGACCTAGTACACGACCTAATTTTGCTAATTTTGGCATTGTTTCAGGTGTGGCAATCAATAGATCAAAATTTAAATTACCTTGACTCATTTCTGCTACTAAATCATCACTTCCTGCTATATCAGCTCCTGCTGCTTCTGCCTCTGCAATGTTTTCTGGACTTGTTAAGACTGCGATACGGACTGTCTTACCAGTACCATGCGGTAATGTTACCGTTGTTCGTAATTGTTGGTCAGTATATTTTGGATCAATATTTAAATTCGCATGAATTTCAACACTTTCTACAAATTTTGCAGTTGATGTTGCTTTTAAAGTATCAATAGCTTCTGTAAGATTTAAATATGGTGTTGCTTGAATTTTTTGACGAATTTCTTTTTGACGACGTGATAATTTTCGCATATATATATTTTTTTAATTAATAAGTTTATAGTATATTTATTAATCAACAATAGAAATTCCCATATTACGTGCAGTCCCTTCAACAATTTTTAAAGCACTACTTAGTTTTGTTGTATTTAAATCGGGTAATTTAATATTTGCAATTTCTTCTAGTTGTGCTTTTGTAATTGATCCAACCATTGTTTTTGGTGGTGTTGATGAACCTTTTTTAACTTGTGCTGCATTTGCTAGTAAAACTGAGGCTGGTGGTGTTTTAAGAATAAAGGTATAACTTCGGTCTTCGTAAACCGAAATCTCTACAGGAATAATTAATCCCATTTTATCTGTAGTTCGCGCATTATATTCTTTACAAAAAGCTGCAATATTAACACCATGTTGACCCAATGCAGGACCAACTGGAGGTGCGGGAGTAGCTTTCCCAGCAGGTAATGCTAGTTTAATAAGAGCTGTAATTTTTTTTGCCATATGTTAATTAATTTAGTTAAGTTTCTTTTTTAATTCTTTAATGATATATTAATAGATATAGGTTAAGACAGTTATATCTTTAATGAGTCACGCATATATGACTATCTATTATTGAGACCCCCGATATGGGGAAACGCGCCCTGAAGGACTTGAACCCTCGACATCTAATTTTGGAGACTAGCGTTCTACCAACTGAACTAAGGACGCTCATGACTAACTATAAAATGAAACTTTATGAAAAGCAATGTTTTAATTTTTTATTCATTCAATAGGTTAAAATTATGAATTATCCAAATTATAACAATCCAAAAAGTATAGGCATAAATTATTTTCCACATAACTTACTCGCCGAAAAAATTGTTTTAAATAATTTAATATATAATCCGGATGCAAGAGAAAGTATTCTTACAAATTTATCTACTGACGCTTTTTATTTTAAAAATCATCAACAAATTTATAAGACTATTCTCACCTTACAAAAGAAAAATAATAAACTTGACTTTTTAATTTTACAAGAATTTATTTTAGCTAATGGTTTATTAGATGATATTGGAGGTATTACAATTTTAAATCAACTAAGTAAACCTATACCAAACATAACCAATTTAGATGAATATATTCAATTAATTCAAGATAAATTTTTACGTCGAATGTTGATTAAACTTGGTTATCAAATTATTAACTCTGCCTACATCACAAATCTTTCATTAGAAAAAATTTTACAAGATTTAGAAGTTAAAATTTTTGATTTGACTAACAATAATCAACGCTCTAATATTCAAACCAGTGCTGAGCTCTTTCATCAAATTTTTGGTGAATTAAAATTAAAATCGGAACTTGAAACAAATTTAGGATTAAAAAGTGGTTTTAATGATTTAGATTTTATGACTCAAGGTTTTCAAAAATCTGATTTAGTAATTATTGCTGGACGCCCTTCTATGGGTAAAACAGCTTTTGCACTTGAAGTTGCTTTACATGTTGTTAAATCTACACATTTACCAACAATTTTTTTTAGTCTTGAAATGTCAAAAGAACAAGTTATTTATCGGTTATTAGGACATGAAACTTACATTTCCAAACATTATTTACAAACGGGTAATTTAACAAAACAAAATTGGGATCAAATAATAACATGTATTAAACAATTTTCATATTTACCTTTTTATATTGATGATACACCAAATTTATCTATTCTAGATATTCGTTCTAAATTACGTAAAATTTTATTTGACCATGATCAAATTGGACTAGTAATTGTTGATTATTTACAATTAATGGGTAGTTCTTCAAAACAAACAGAAAATCGTGTTCAACAATTATCGGAAATTACCCGAGCATTAAAGAGTATTGCTCGAGAATTTAAAATTCCTGTTTTAGCACTTTCTCAGTTAAGTCGAAGTTTAGAAACTCGGATAAATAAACGTCCAATTCTTTCTGATTTACGTGAAAGTGGTTCAATTGAGCAGGATGCAGATTTAGTTTTAATGCTATATCGTGATGATTATTATAATTTATTAGATAATCCTAACAATATCGCAGAAGTAATTATAGCAAAGCACCGTAATGGCCCTATTGGTACAATTTCTTTAAATTTTGATAGTCAGTTTACACGATTTACAAATTTAATTGTATAATTTACATGCCCAGAACCAGATTCGAACTGGTGACACGAGGATCTTCAATCCACTGCTCTACCAACTGAGCTATCCGGGCTTACTAGCCTAAGTATAATAAAATGTGTTAAAAAAAGCAAGGCTTATTTTTATTAAAAATAAGCCTTGCTTTTTTTAACACATTTTATTATACTTTGTAGTAGGGTATAGGATAATATATATTATAATAAATATTAATATGTCAGGATTGTAAAATAGCAGCATGATATTTACTTTATAAATTATATGATTAGCCTATACCTTATCAAGTATAAATTGTTTTATTGTTTAAATTTATAATACTTTTTAAAGAATATCTTTAGTATTTGTAAGGCAACATTTTTTAAAGCTAGTGAAGGGACTTGAACCCCCGACCGACTGATTACAAATCAGTTGCTCTACCAACTGAGCTACACCAGCTTAATACTTGATTGTCTATTATACAGGTAGTATAACAATAAGATCTATCTAATGTCAAGAAATTATAAATTAAAATGATTAATAATTTATCATTTTAACTTATAATTTCCGAGTTAATAGTTTATTATTTTAATTTAGAATTATTCATTTCCTAATTCATAGCGAGTAAAACGTTTAACCTTGATGTTTTCCCCTAAAAGTGCAATTTTTTGTTTAATTAACTCTCCAACAGTAATATTTGGTTCACGAATATACGATTGTTCTAATAAAACTTTAGAATTCAAAGCTTTATTTACTCGTCCTTCCACAATTTTATTTTTTATTTCATCAGGTTTATTTACTAAGTCTGGTTTATTAATTTCAAATTCCCATTCTTGTTTACGCATTTCTTCTGAAATATCGTCAGTTGAAATAATTGTTACTTCTGGATTTGATGCAATTTGCATCCCAATATTTTTTACTAACTCTTTAAATTCTTCGCGACGTGCCACAAAATCTGTTTCACAATTAACTTCGATTAAAATACCTAATTTATTTCCGGTATGAATATAGCAATCAATAAGACCTTCATTTGCTGCTCGACTACTTTTTTTATCTGCTGTTGCCATACCTTTTAAACGTAAAGCTTTTAACGCTTTTTCAAAATCTCCGTCGTTATCTTTTAGTGCCTGTTTACAATTCATCATTCCAGCACCTGTTTGTTCGCGAAGTTCTTTTACAATTTTTGCACTAATTTCCATTACAATATTATGATTTTCTCTAAAAATTTTAAACTGATTTTTCTTGTCCTACTAAAATACTGTCTGCTAATGTTTTTATAATTAATTTTATTGAACGAACAGCATCATCATTACCTGGAATTGGAATATCAACTAAGTCAGGATCACAATTAGTATCTAGGATTGAAATAATTGGAATACCTAGTTTTTTACATTCACGAATAGCTGTTAGTTCACGTTTTTGATCAATAACAATAACAACATCAGGAAGTGTTTCCATATCCTTAACACCGTTTAAGTTACGGCGTAATTTTTCTAATTCTTTACGTCGAATAGCTGCTTCTTTTTTGGGTAATAAGTTAAATATCTCATTTGCCTCTTGTTGTTCTAAAACTTTTAATCTTTCAATTCGGCTTTTTAGTGTTACCCAATTTGTCAACATGCCACCTAACCAACGATGATTAATGTAATAACTATTACAACGTTTTGCTTCTTGAGCAATTACATTACTTGCTTGTCGTTTTGTACCAATAAATAAAAATGTTTTCTTTTGTTCAGCACATGACTGTACATAATTACTAGCTTCTTTTAATAATTGCGCAGATTGAACTAAATCTAAAATATGAATATTATTTCGTTCAGTATAAATATATGGAAACATTTTTGGATTCCATCTATATGCTTTATGTCCAAAATGAACACCAGCTTCTAATAGTTGGGCTAAACTTACATCAGCCATAATATTTTAACTCCTATAATTAAGAATAAGATTTACCATATTAAGATAACAAATTAAAAATCAAATAGTCTAGTTTTTGTTAGAAAAACTTCTGAGTTTGACTTTAAATCGTAAAACTTTTCGAGTATTTTGTATACCCTGTACCGGCTGGAATTAAGTGACCAATAACAACATTTTCTTTTAAACCACGTAACCAATCTACGCGTCCTTCGATAGCTGCTTTTGTTAGCACTCGTGTTGTATCCTGAAAACTGGCAGCTGAAATAAAACTAGGACTATTTAATGCCGTTTTTGTTATGCCAAATAATATTGGCCGATATAAGGCTGGTCGACAAATATTTTTTTCTGAATTTGAAACTTGATTTTGTGAAATTATTTTATTCATATAATTAATTTGATATAAATCTATAATTTCTAATGGTAATAATGGTGTATCACCTTCTTTAAATATTTTCACTTTTGATGTCATTTGTTTAATAATAATTTCTAAATGTTTATCCGCAATTGTTACACCTTGAGACTGATAAACATTTTGTACTGAATTTAAAATTAAATCTTGAACTTTTTTAAAGCTTCGATATGTTCCTTGATATAAGTCGAACCTTGAGTTTACTTTTAACCTATTATTAATGAACCTTGTTTCTTTAATATTTGTGTATTGATCAAAATAAAAAGTTAATAAAAGATGAGGGTTTAAATTTGTTTCAACATCAAATGTACTCATCATTTTTTTAAATTCAAAAGTAGCATCTAATCTACTATTTAAAATAATTAATCGTTTTTTTGGATTTTGTTTAAAATTTTCTAATATTTCTTGTTCTTTACTTTCAATTTTTCGTGCTTCCAATAATTGTTCAATTCTTGGTAAACCTTGAACAATATCCCCCGTTACTTCTTTTTCAAAATTTAATAATCCTAAAGTATGCCCTTCTTCAATAAATTCTCCATTTTTACAAAAAACTTGATTCTGATCACTTTCAAAATAGTTATTTTTAACTGAAGTAATGTTCGCAAAGTTTTGTTTAAGTTCTAATGGTTTAGAGTTTTCAACTGTTTTATAGCCATTTTTATATAAATAAAATTGATTAATCGAATAATTTAAGAAATTGATATTTTTTTTCTTTTTTTGATATTTTGTTAATTTAGGATTGAAGTTTATACCTAATACTCGTTCTTTATTTGTTTTAATAAATCGTTTTGTATAAAAAATTTTATAATCTAAATTATTAAGTAATATTTCAGTTAAATGTTTTGGACGTGTTTTATTATCTGTATATTTAATAATTAGATCGTTTCGTTTAAATAAAGTTGGTACAGGGATTTTTTGTATCTCTCTTTTTTTAACTTTTCGTTTTTCAACCTTTGTTTGTTGTTCATTTAAGTTTTGACAATTTGGGAAAAAGTATGGTCGTCCTTTTTGTAATAATAAATAATTTTCAGTTTCTTTTAAATATTTTCCAATTTTATTTTGTTTTTTTTGATCTAATATAATTTGATAGTCATTAGTTTTATTTGAATCTAATGAAGATTTTGGGATTGTTATACAATCATCTTTTGAAATAATTAATAATTTTTTGCTTTTATTTCCTCGTGATTTAATTTGAACTAATTCAAGATATTTTTGTGTTACAATCTCTAAATAACCTAAAGTTGTATATGCATTAATAAATTGATTGTTTTCAACAAGTAACGCTAATTTAATATTTTTATATTTTAAACTGATTGGAATATAATGGTTTATATAGAATTTTTCAGAACTAATAAATTCTAAACGATTATTCTTATTCCTATTCGGAATAAAACGAGTTTCTATTTTGTTTTGTAAAATATCTCTATTTGAAAATTCAAATCGTAATTTTTGGAGTACTAAATTATAATTTTTAGAAATTTTAATCTTTTCATTATAGTTAAAATTACGAATCATAATTGGTAAAATTTTAAAATTACAATCTTTTTTCAATGGACGTTCAAAAATTTTCCTTATAGATTTTGGTCGTGAAATTTCAAAGAGCTGTAATGTTCGAATTTCCAATTGTAAACCTTGGCTAGTTTCTAAAATCTCACAAAAAACTGGACTCTCAATTTTTACAGTTTGATCTGTAAATTCAAGATATTCACCAGGGAAGAAAATTTTTTTATGATAATTTGTTGCTTCTTTTGGATTTTCTAAATTTAATTGTATTAATCGACCTGGCTTTATGATAACTTCTAGAATAATATTTTGTTTAGAAATAATTTTAACAATACCGGTACTTTTTGAAAAAATATTAGGGACAACTTCGTAATTCTCCGCAATAAATTCATTATTTTCAACAAGTAATAAACTTCGATCACGGTTTAATATAAATGTTTCTTCTGGTAACCAAATAATTGTATTATTTCGTTTTCTTTTTATTTTTCTATTAGTTTTATTTAAATATTCCGTACTATGTTTTTCATTTTGATAAGGAATACCACCTGTTTTTGTTAAAAAATTATTAGAAATTAATGTAGCTTCAGTGTTAATATTAGTATTAAGATTATTTTTTAGTGTAATTAAGTAATTTTCATTTTTAACCTTAAAGACATAGTTATGACTATTAATAAAACGATCTAACTGTTGAATTTTTAAAGTAGGAAAATCGTTAAAACAATTAAAAACTTCAATAATTTGTTGTGATAAATCAATTTTATTATTTGTTATTTTTATAAAACCTGCGTGTTTATTAATTAATTTAATTCTAAAAATGTAGTTATTTTTGTTAATAATGTAATCTTTATATAAATTAATAAACGCTTGCGTAGGAATATTATAAACTTGACCTGCAAATAACCAAATTAATTTTTCTTTTGTTTTTTTATCATTTTGGCTTTTATTCCATAATTGTACTTCACCTGAAAAATTACTGAAAATATTTTTTCGTTCTAATTTTGTTTGTTGAGTATTTTCAATTAATTGTCCAATTACACTATTTTTTGTTACATATTCGTTTTTATGAATAAATAACATACTATTACTTGGAATATAAATAGATATTTTTTTTGCACTTTTATCTTCTGGTACAAAAAATAATTGCCCTGAATTTTCGGTAACTAATACATTTTCACCACGGCTTGTTCGAATTATTGAAGTTTTTAAAATATCTGAAAATTGAATAGTACCGTTTATTGGGCTAATAATTGGCTTATTAGCACCGGCTGTAAAAATACCTCCAGTATGAAAAGTACGCATTGTTAATTGCGTACCTGGTTCACCAATAGACTGACCTGCTATAATTCCAACAGCTTCACCTAAATCGACCAGATTTTCAGTCGATAAATTCCAGCCATAGCATTTTTGACAAATAGAACGATTTAAATTACATGTTAACGGAGAACGGAAAAAAAGTGTTTCAATTTTATGTTGTTTAAACACTCTAATTAAATTAGGTGTTATTTGCTCATTAACTTTTGCTAATAATTTTTGGTTAACTGGATCATAAACGTTTTTATTTAATAATCGTCCTACAATTCGTTCATAGAATGAATTTGTAATTTTTTTATTATTTTTTTGATTTATAAAAATTATGGAATAATTTGTTGCACAATCTTTCTCTCGAATAATAATATCATGAGCAACATCAATTAAACGACGTGTTAAATAACCTGAATTAGCTGTTTTTAAAGCGGTATCTACAATACCTTTTCTTGCTCCATACCCAGAGATTAAATAATCTGTTATTTGTAATCCTTCCCGAAAATTTTTAATAATAGGTAAATCAATAATTTCACCACTGGGATCAGACATAAGCCCTCGCATGCCAACTAATTGATGTACTTGTGATAGATTTCCTCGTGCACCAGAAAAAGCCATCATATAAACCGAATTTAATGGGTCATATGTTTTAAAATATGTTACTACTTCGTCTTTTAAATTTTCACTTGTAATTGTCCATGTTGCAATAACTTTTTGAAATCGTTCAACTTCTGTAGTTTTTCCTTTTAATAATATTTTTTCAGCAGTTGTAATTTCATTTTCAGCTTTAGATAAAATTGAAGATTTAACAGGTGGAACCTGCAAATCTTCAATACTGATAGAAATACCTGCTTGAGTTGCATATTTAAACCCTAAATTTTTTAATTCATCTGCTAACAGTGACGCTTGAACAGCACCATATTTTGTAAAACACCAACCTAATAAATTTTTTAATTGTTTTTTACTAATAAGGGTATTTTGGTAAATGTATTGTTCCATAAAAATTTAATTAACTTAATTAATTGTATATATTAAACCAACGATAACTTCGTTAATTACAAAATATTTAATATTTTTTGAATTGTGTAATTAAAAATTACACGTCCTGTTGTTGTTTGTAAATATTGTACAATTATTTCACCATTTTCTTTTTTTCTGATCTGTAATTGATCATAATATTCAATAGATGTTCCATCATTTAATTTAATGCTTTTTTTAATTTCAGTAGAAAGATTTACGTCTTGTTTATAACGTACCCAAATCGATGAATGTAATTCTAGTTTTTCTTGATTGTAAGCCAATAATACATCTTCAAAATTAGCAAAATAATGATTTGCACCTAATAAATTGGGTATATTATTTGCAGTTAAATAATAACAACCGAGAACCATATCTTGGCTTGGTAAAATAATAGGTTCACCAGTTGCTGGTGATAAGAAATTATATGGTGCTAACATTAAGATATATGATTCAGCTTGTGCTTGCAGTGATAATGGTACATGTACAGCCATTTGATCACCATCAAAATCTGCATTAAAAGCAGAACATACTAAAGGATGTAAATGAATTGCGCGTCCTGGTACTAAAATAGGTTCAAAAGATTGAATTCCTAACCGGTGTAATGTAGGAGCTCGATTTAAAAAGACAGGATGATTTAATAATACTTCATTTAATACCGGTTCAATTAATGTTTCATTTTGTTGTATAAAGTTTTTAGCAACTTTAATATTACTAGCTAATCCTTGATTAATTAGTTCACGAATAATAAACGGTTGAAATAATTCAATCGCAATTTCAAATGGTAAACCACATTGGTTTAATTTTAATCCTGGTCCAACAACAATTACAGATCGGCCAGAATAATCTACCCTTTTTCCTAATAAATTTAAACGGAAACGTCCTTGTTTTCCTTTAATAATATCGGACAATGATTTTAAAGGGCGATTATTAGCACCCATTGCTGTTTTTCCTCTTTTGCCATTATAAATTAATGAATCAACAGCTTCTTGTAACATTCGTTTTTCATTTCGAATAATTAATTGTGGAGCATCAATTTCTAAAAGTCGAATTAAACGACTATTACGGGTAATAATTCGTCTATATAGTTCATTTAAATCAGAAGTTGCAAACCGTCCCCCTTCTAACTGAATCATTGGCCGCAAACCTGGTGGTATAACAGGTAAATGTGAAAGAATTAGCCAAGAAGGATGAGCTCCTGTTGCAGAAAAACTTTCTAGTGTTCTCAACCGTTTTATAGCTTTATCTAATAGATAGACTTTTCTTTTGAATACCCATCTTTTCCTTTTACTTTCACGTTTAGTCGTTGTATTTTCTCGAATTTTATCTAAATTAATGATATGATTTTGATCATCAGAATAGAATTGGCTAATATTAAATTGTTTATCGGTATTAATATTAATTGTATTTACTCGAGTTGGGTCTTGGAATATCTTTTCTTCCATTGACATAGCAAAAATAATATCGGTCATAAATTGCCGTGTCTTTTTTATTTCTTCTTCAACATTTAAATGTTGCAGTTCTTTTTGAATTGCTGCAGCACCAATTTCAGTAATTTCTTTTCCTTCAGTTAAAGTTAACTCGGAATAGGTTGTTAAATTAGATCTTCTTGCTTTTCGATATGCATATAAATCCCAATGACGATTATAAAAAGTCTGTTGATTATCTGCAATAAAATAAGCAAATATCGCTAATTTTATTCTTTTAATTTTTGAATCTCGTTTTTCAGTAATTTCTTTTTGACTATATTTTTCTCCTATGCGACAAATGCCCCATTGAAGTGTCGGAACCCAAAGTTCTGGTTGTTCAACTTCTAATAATAAAGCCATATAATTAGGTCGACTTTTCATATACCAGATATGTGTTACAGGATAAATTAAATTAATATATCCCATTCGATAACGTCTAACACGTGATTCTGTAACTTCAACACCACATCGGTCACAAATAAGACCTTCGTACCTTACCCGTTTATATTTACCACAATGACATTCTAAATTTTTGTTTGGTCCAAAAATTCGTTCACAAAATAAACCATCCATTTCTGGTTTAAAAGTCCGGTAATTAATTGTTTCTGCTTTTGTAACTTCACCAATAATTTGTCCATTTGGTAATAAACGCTGACTCCATTCTTTAATACGAGCTGGAGAGGCTAAAGTTATTTTAATATAATCAAACTTTTGTTCAAATTGTGCCATTTATATCTCTCCTCAAATTATTAAAATAATAAATTATTTATTGTTGTCGTTGGAGGAAATTTTTTTAAAATTGATTCGTAATTTTCCATTAAATTAATTTCTGTTTCATAATTTTTTGTTTCATTTAATTGATTTAATTTATAAGTTGTTACATCTAATCCTATTGATCTTAATTCTTGTAATAACACTTTAAATGATTCAGGTAATCCTGATTTTTTTACAGTTCGTCCTTTTACAATAGCGTTTAAAGTATTATTTCGACCTTGAATATCATCCGATTTTATAGTTAATAATTCTTGTAATGTATAAGCAGCACCAAAGCCCTCAAGTGCCCAAACTTCCATTTCGCCAAATCGTTGACCACCATTTTGTGATTTTCCTCCTAATGGTTGTTGGGTAACTAAAGAATAGGGTCCAGTTGAACGAGCATGTATTTTATCATCTACTAAATGAATTAATTTTAACATATAAGCTTTTCCAACTGTAATTGGATTTTCAAATGCTTTTCCTGTTCGTCCATCGATTAATACCATTTTTCCAGGTGTATATGGATTAAAAATCCATGCTTTATCATCTTGAATTGCAGCTTTTCGTAGTTTTTGATTAATTAAAATACGTGATATTTCCGGACCATACATTTCATCAAAAGGTAAAATTTTGAAACGTCGATTTAATTTATCACCAGCCAATCCTAATAGACATTCATATAATTGACCTACATTCATTCGAGATGGTACTCCTAATGGGTTTAAAATAACATCAATTGGTGTCCCATCGGGTAAAAATGGCATATCTTGCCTTGGTAAGATTCTGGAGATTATACCTTTGTTACCATGTCTCCCTGCAATTTTATCTCCAACCTGAATTTTTCTAACTTGTGCAATAAAAATTTTAATAATAGCATTACAACCTAATGGTAATTTATCACCTTTTTCTCGATTAAAAACTTCAATATCAATGACGCGACCATATTCGCCATTTGGCATTCGTAAAGAAGTATCACGAACATTTTTTGCTTTTTCACCAAAAATAGCTCGTAGAAGTTTTGCTTCAGGTAATTGTTCTGAATCACTTTTTGGTGTAACTTTCCCAACTAATATATCCCCCGGTTTAACAAACGTTCCTTTATATACAACACCATTTTCATCTAAATGTTGTAAATTTTGGGTTTCTACATTTGGAATATTTCGTGTTATTTTTTCATTTCCTTCTTTTGTTTGAATAACATCAATCTCATATTTTTCAATATGAATCGACGTAAAGACATCGTCATAAATTAATCTTTCATTAATTAAAATGGCATCTTCAAAATTATAACCTTGCCAAGGCATATATGCTACTAAAATATTTTGTCCTAATGCAAGTTCACCACTATCTATTCCTGGTCCATCTGCAATTATTTGACCAGATTCTACTTCTTCGCCAACCCAAACAATTGGTTTATGGTTTATACAAGTTTCTTGATTTGACCGATCATATTTTTGTAAATTATAGGTAAATTGTTTACCGGTTAAATCTTGGATAATAATTTTTTCTGCACTAACATATTCTACAATTCCTTTTTGCATGCTAATAACTGCCATTCCTGAATCAACCGCCATTTCGTTTTCTAATCCAGTTCCAATAATTGGTTTTTGTGATAATAATAAAGGAACTGCTTGTCGTTGCATATTAGAACCCATTAATGCTCGGTTTGCATCATCATGCTCTAAAAATGGTATTAATGCGGCTCCTGGTGAAACCATTTGGACAGGTGATATTGCAATAAAATCAACTTCAGCTGCAGGAACAGCAATAAAATCTTGTTTATAACGAACTGGTACTGAATCTTTTACTAAATAATCATTTTCATCAATATAAATATCAGCAGGTGCTATTTTATAAAAATCTTCTTCATCAGCATTTAAGTATATTGGGTTTCCTTTTTTTAAGACTCTTCCATTAATAACTCGCCAAAATGGTGTAATAAGAAAACCTAATTCATCAATCCCAGCACAAGTTGTTAAAGAAGCAACTAAACCGGCATTTTGACCTTCAGGTGTTTCAATTGGACAAATTCGACCATAATGACTTGGATGAATATCACGCATCGCAAAACTAATTCGATCTCTATTTAATCCTCCTGGCCCTAAACTACTAATTCGACGTTTATGAGTTAAAGCCGATAAAGGATTCGTTTGATCCATATATTGTGATAATTGACTAGAGCCAAAAAATTCTTTTAATGTTGCAATTAAAAGTTTTGAATTAATTAATGTATTAGTATTAAATTTTAATAAACTATTAAATACTAATGTTTCTTGCCCTTTACGTTTTAATCTTTGTAAACCAGCTCTAAATTGATTTTGAATTAATTCCCCTACTGAACGAACTTTGCGATTTTTTAAATGGTCAATATCATCACTAATTGCATTAGAATTTGAGAGTTCTATCAAATAGTCAATAATTGAAAAAACATCTTGATAAGTTAAGGTTTGGAATTGTTCGGAAATTGTTAAATTTAATCGTTTATTTATTTTATGACGACCGATTTTTCCTAAAAAATAATACCTTTCATCAAATATTTGACAAAATTCTGAATATATACCGTAGGATTTTGTTTGTGCAGTTGGATGTGTAGCTAATAGTTGGTTTATATTTCCAAATTGATTACTATCGTCTAAATTTGAGTAAATATAATTGTTTATATAAATATAATTTGGATATTGTAAATTTTTAATAATTTCTTTATCACTTAAACCCATTGTTTGAAGAATAGAAATTAGTGAGTATTTTATATTTCGATTAATATCGACAACAATATCATCACCAGTTCTGTTTTTCATTCGTAAAATTTCAGTAATCATTTCCTCGGCTTGATTTTTGGGTTGGTCGCGATTAAATTCAAATTTAATCCATGAACCACGGTCGGGTATTAGAGTTGCTGTGTAGAAATCAAAACTAAATTTTGAATCTCTTTTGTCTTTATATTTTGTATATGGAGTTTTTCTTTTTGTTTTTTGAAAATAAATACCAGGACTTCGAATAATTTGACTGACAATTACTCTTTCACAACCATTTATAATAAAAGTTGCTGAATCTGTCATTAATGGAAGATAACCTAAAAAAATTTTCCTGTTTAATAAAATTTTATTTGCTTTTTTATCACGCACTTGTAAATACATTTGAATCCGCGCTGAATAACTTGTATCATAATGTTTTGATTCTAAAGCTGAATATAAAGGTTTAATTAAAATATATTCTTGATTAAAAAAACATATCTCTAAGTTATCACTCATATCAACAATTGAGCCAAATGTTTGAAATTCACTGCTTAAGCCTTCCGAAAGAAACCAACAAAAGCTTTTTCTTTGGATTTCAACAAAATCTGGTAAAGTAGTAATATACGTTTTATAGTTTTTCATATGTTCTATTAGTCTGAATTTTTAAAACTATTTTTCAAGTTTTAGTTTTAAAAATTAATTAAAGTGTTTTTGTTTCTCTAATTAATTTTTAATTGTTTGAAAAAATGTTTATGTAAAATTTTAAAGATTTTTTAATTGTGCTGCTAGTTGTGCTTTTTTACGTGCTGCAGTGTTTTTATGATATACATTTTTTTTTGTAGCTTTATCTAATAAACTATAAATCGAATTTAAAAGTGTTTGTGCTTTTTGTTTATCTGATTGATCTTGAGAAGATTTATATGTTTCTAATTGCTTTGAAAAATGTTTTATTAAAGTTCTTGTTCCACTTTTATAATAACGATTTTGTAATCTATTACGTTCTGCAATTTTAATTCGTTTTAATGCTGATTTATTATTAGCCATAATTTTAATATTAATAGTTCATTTCACTTATATTACATTACTTTTTTGAAATAGAATAGTGTTAATTAAAAAATTTATTTAATACTTAACTAGTAGAAACTTTTAAAAACTTGACGCAATTAAATATTTTATGTAAAAATTAAGGGAAAAATTATAAAATACATTTTTAAAATGTGTTGAGCTGTAATTGATCCTATTTTCAATTAGAAATTTATTACAGAAATAATATAAATATACGAATTATCGTATTATTTTATAATTTATAACAAAACTTACATGGCAAAATCTAAAGGTAATCGTATTCTAATTACATTAGAATGTGTAGAATGTCGTACAAATACTAATAAAAAATCAAACGGTGTTTCACGATATACTACACAAAAAAACCGTCGCAATAATCCAGAACGGATTGAATTAAAAAAATACTGCCCACATTGTAATAAACCAACAATGCATAAAGAAATTAAATAACCTATGTTATCACAAAAATATAAAATGTCTGCAATTAATTTTGATCAAAAAATTGATTACAAAGATATTGAATTTTTAAAATTATTTATCACTGAACAAGGTAAAATTTTACCCCGTCGTGCTACAGGGATTACTGTCCAACAGCAACGTAAAATTACAAAAGCAATAAAACAAGCTCGAATGCTTGCATTATTACCATTTGTAACATCAAATTAACTTTTATGTTAATCTAAAATTATTATATCGATTTCTTAGTACCTCGTGTACAGAAAAATCATATAATAATTTTATTTTTTATTATTTAATAATATATAGTTAGTATAACAGTAAACTAAAGGAATAAAGAATGGGTCGTAGTCAAAGAAATGATAATTTTATTGATAAAACTTTTACCATAATTGCCGATATTATTTTAAAAGTTTTACCTGCTAGTAAACAAGAAAAACAAGCATTTTTTTATTATCGTGATGGTATGTCAGCACAATCAGAGGGTGAGTATGCTGAAGCGTTAGAAAATTATTATGAAGCATTGCAATTAGAAGAAGATCCATATGATCGAAGTTATATTCTTTACAATATTGGTCTAATTTATTCAAGTAATGGTGAGTATATGCAAGCGTTAGAATATTATCATCAGGCTCTTGAATTAAACTTAAATTTGCCACAAGCACTTAACAATATTGCGGTTATCTACCATTACCAAGGTGTTAAAGCTTCAAAAAAACAAAATTTAGAAATCGCAAAAGGATTATTTGATAAAGCTGCAGAATATTGGCGTCAAGCAATTAAGTTAGCACCAAATAATTATATTGAAGCACAAAATTGGCTGAAAACAACAGGACGTTTAACATCTGATAATCTGTTTTAAAAATTAAACAACCAATAATTTTTGAAAAATTTACATCAAGAATTACTATTAATTTGTTGTACAATAGTATCTAGTTCATTATTCTTCAATTTTTAATGATATCAAATTTGGTAATGATATCAGAAAGTATTTTTATTCGTAAATATTTACATATGCTAAATCAAAATGGTTAAAACTAGTACAAATAAAGGTTACGTTGTTCAAATTATTGGTCCAGTATTAGATATCGTGTTCCCAGATGGTAATTTACCACCAATCTATAGTGCTGTAAAAGTTACAGCTGCAGATGGTTCTGATATTATTATTGAAGTTCAACAATTATTAGGTGATAATAAAGTTCGTGGTGTTTCAATGCGTTCAACAGACGGTTTAAAACGAAATGCCGAAGCTACAGATTTAGGCGCACCAATTTGTGTGCCTGTAGGTACACCAACTTTAGGTCGTATTTTTAATGTAATTGGTGAACCTGTTGATGAACAAGGTGAAGTTGTATTTGATGAAACGTTACCAATTCATCGTGAAGCACCTGCATTTACAGATTTAGAAACTAAGCCATCAATTTTTGAAACAGGTATTAAAGTAGTTGATTTATTAGCTCCATACCGCCGTGGTGGTAAAATTGGTTTATTCGGTGGTGCTGGTGTAGGTAAAACTGTATTAATTATGGAATTAATTAATAACATTGCAAAAGCACACGGTGGTGTATCTGTATTTGGTGGTGTAGGTGAACGTACTCGCGAAGGTAATGATTTATACGAAGAAATGAAAGAATCTGGCGTAATTAACAAAAATAATTTCGCTGAATCAAAAGTAGCGTTAGTATACGGTCAAATGAATGAACCTCCAGGAGCACGTATGCGTGTAGGTTTAACAGCATTAACAATGGCTGAATACTTCCGTGATGTTAATAAACAAGATGTTTTATTATTTATTGATAATATTTTCCGTTTCACACAAGCAGGTTCTGAAGTATCTGCATTATTAGGTCGTATGCCATCAGCGGTAGGTTACCAACCAACATTAGCGACAGAAATGGGTGCGTTACAAGAACGTATTACATCAACAACGCAAGGTTCAATTACATCAATTCAAGCGGTTTATGTACCTGCAGATGATTTAACAGATCCTGCACCGGCTACAACATTCGCGCATTTAGATGCTACAACAGTATTATCACGTAATTTAGCAGCTAAAGGTATTTATCCTGCAGTAGATCCATTAGATTCAACATCTACAATGTTACAACCAGGTATTGTAACTGCTAAGCATTACGAAACTGCTGAATTGGTAAAAGAAACTTTACAACGTTACAAAGAATTACAAGATATTATTGCAATTCTAGGTATTGATGAATTATCTGAAGAAGATCGTTTAACAGTAGCACGTGCACGAAAAGTAGAACGTTTCTTATCACAACCATTCTTCGTAGCAGAAGTATTTACAGGTTCACCAGGTGAGTATGTAAGTTTAGAAGATACAATCAAAGGTTTTAATATGGTTTTAAATGGTGAATTAGATGATTTACCAGAACAATCATTCTATCTTGTAGGTAATATTGATCAAGCAATTGCAAAAGCAGAAACGCTAAAATAAGGAATAAATAAAATATGGCTATTAATATCCGCATTCTTACTCCAGATCGGATTATTTGTTCTACAACAGCAGACGAAGTGATTTTACCTGGCACAACCGGTCAAATTGGCGTCTTAGATGGACATGCCACACTTATTACTGCATTAGATACTGGTTTATTAAGAATCAAATTAGATCAAAAATGGACTCCAATGATTTTATGTGGTGGTTTTGCTGAAGTAGATCGAAATCAAGTTACTGTGTTAGTAAATGATGTTGAAGAATTAGTTGCTTTAGATTTAACTGAAGTGACAAAAGAATTAGAAAAAGCTACGTTAGCAATTGAAAAGGCTGAAACAAGTAAAGCACGACTTGATGCATCTATTGAGTTAAAAAAAGCTGCAGCCCGTGTTCAAGCCGTTAGTTATTTACGTTAAGTGAAATATAAATAAAAAGTTCTTATTTTAGAACTTTTTATTTATCAAAGTGTGTTAACCAATTAATTCAAATAGCATAATAAAATGAACTCTAAAATTATTGTAAAAAATTCTGACTTTAGCTTTAATAATAACCTAACTTCTAATTATGAGTTACCATTTTCTGAACATATTGAGGAGTTACGACAAAGAATTTTTCATCTATTTTGGGTAATTTTGTTTTTAACTTGTATTGCTTTTTTTGATGTAAAATTTCTAGTAAAAATATTAGAGCTTCCTGTTAGTGATGTAAAATTTTTCCAACTATCTCCTGGAGAATATTTTATTGCTACAGTAAAAATTTCATTCTATACAGGTCTTCTTTTCGGAAGTCCATTTGCCATAGGTCAACTTTTATTGTTTCTACTTCCAGGATTAACAGAGAAAGAAAAAAAAATCATTTTACCTTTATTAATTGGGTCTTTAATTTTATTTGGGTTAGGATTAATATTTTCATATTATGCCCTGATACCCGCTGCCTTAAATTTTTTTTTAAATTATAGTGACCAAGTAATTGAACCTTTTTGGTCATTTAATCAATATTTTGAATTTATTTTAGTACTATTTTATAGTACTGGGTTAGCTTTCCAAATACCAATTGTTCAAATTTTATTAGGTTTACTTAATATTGTATCGGCAGAACAAATGTTAAGCGTTTGGCGTTATATTATTCTTGTGTCAACAATCATTGGGGCAATATTAACGCCATCAACAGATCCATTAACACAATTGTTATTGGCACTAGCAATATTACTATTATATTTTTCTGGTGCTGGTATTCTATTTTTAATAAAAAAATAATATATTACATATACTTAAAAAGTATTGAATCCATGGCAACTAACAAGTTTTTTAAAAGTATTTTATTGAATTTAACAATTGCTATTAGTTTATTTGGTTTTTGTATTCAAAATTCTGAAGCTTATCCCGTTTTTGCACAACAAGGCTACGCAAACCCACGTGCGGCAAACGGTAAACTAGCATGTGCAAATTGTCATTTAAATCAAAAAGCAATTGAAATTGAAGCACCTCAAGCTGTCTTACCAAATTCAGTTTTTGAAATTGGTGTAAAAGTACCTTATGATGTAAATCGTCAACAAGTAAATGCTGCAGGTAAAAAAGCAGATTTAAATGTTGGTGGTATTGTAATTTTACCAAAAGGTTTCAAATTAGCAACAGGTAGTCAAATTACGAAAGAAGTAAAAGCTAAAAATAAAGGTGTATTTATCTCACCATATAGCACTGATTTTGATAACATCTTAGTTGTTGGTCCTATTGCAGGTAAAACACATCAAGAACTACTTTTCCCTGTTGTAGCTCCTGATCCAGAAAAAAATTCAGACGTTAAATATCTAACGTATCCATTATATGCTGGCGGTAATCGCGGTCGTGGTCAAGTTTATCCTACAGGTGAAAAAAGTAATATTAACATTTTTGGTGCAGCTCAAGCTGGTCAAGTGTCTGAAACTTCAACAAATGAAAAAGGCGAATCGACTATTATTATTACAACAGCTGCAGGTGAAAAAGTTTCACAAGTGGTACCTGCAGGTTTAACATTATCTGTAAAACCTGGTGATATTGTAAAAGTTGATCAAGCTTTAAATTTAGATCCAAATGTTGGTGGTTTTGGCCAAGAAGAAACAGAGATTGTTTTACAAAAACCTGAACGTATCATTGGTTACTTAGCTTTTTGTTTCTGTGTCTTATTAACACAAGTTTTCTTAATTTTAAAGAAAAAACAATTTGAAAAAGTTCAAGCTGCTGAGCTAAACTTCTAAGTATAAAAGGAATAGACATTTTTTATAAATGTCATTCCTTTTATTTTTTTTTAGTTGGAATTAGTATAATGCATCTTCTTCATGTACTAAAATTGTACAATCTGATGTAGGGTATGTTACACATGTTAAAACAAAACCTTCACCCATTTGGTCTTCATCTAAGAATGACTGTTCACTTTGATCAACAGTACCTTCTTTAACAATACCTGCACATGTTGAGCAAGCACCAGCACGACATGAATAAGGTAAATCAATACCAAGTTCTTCTGCTGCATCTAATACATATACGTCATCTGCACAATCAATCGTTGTATCAATACCGTGTTCTTCGCTTTTTAATGTTACTTTATATGTTGCCATAATAACTATGTCCTTTTCTAAAAATTTTTTAAGTAGAAAATCAATTTCTAATAATATCCTACTACTTAGTATTATAATACACTATAGTCATTAAATACAAATAAAATTTTTTAATAATTACTTTATTATTTAAAACGTTGTTTTAAACGACTAGCTTTACCTTTCAAGTTACGTAAATAATATAATTTAGAACGTCGAACTTGTGATGAACGTAGTACTTGAATCGAATCAACTTTTGGCGAATGAACTAAAAATATTCTTTCAATACCAATTCCTTGGAAAACTTTACGTACTGTAATTGTTGTATTTATTGAGCTATTTTTCTTTGCGATAACGTAACCTTGATAATATTGGACACGTTCTTTATTCCCTTCGATAATTTTAACACCAATTTCAACTAAGTCCCCTATGCATATTTCGGGTAAATCAGTTTTTAAAAATTGATTTTGTAAATTCCTAATAATTTCTGAGTTATTTAATGTAGGCATATTCCTTTAATAGAAATTTCAATTATTTATAATTCTTCTACAATAGTACTCATATATTTGAGAAAAAACAACATTTGAATTAATGATTTTGTAACTTATTCAAAGTGCATTCGACTGGGTTCGAACCAGTGACGTTCCTTTGGAAAACGGATTATGAGTCCGGTGCCTTCAACCACTCGGCCACGAATGCTTTTTGGAGCTGATGGGAGTTGAACCCATGTCCATCTAAATTATATTAAAAAACTCGTTCACAAGTTTAGTTCAAAATTATTGAACAGTAAAATATTAAAGTAAGTCTAAACCAAAAAAATAGAAAAGTCTAGTTTTAATAATTTAGGGTAAAATTATAGATTCAATATATACAAGCTTTCGAGTTTATGCGAAAGCTGGGATTAATGATGTTTGAGCGTTCTGACGCTTAAATGATAAGATATTATTTGCAGTTATTAATAATGTGTAATTTTTTTACGAAGATTACGTACATCGACTTGTATCATTTTTCAATTTAATTTAAATGTCAAAACCTAGTCAGCCCCTTTTAATTTAAAAATTTTTTATATCTTATAATTTTAAATATTGAAATTTCTATAAGGAGTAGTTATATCCCATGATTGACTCTAGTTAATTATGCTTAGAATTTTAAGAATATTTTAGTGGTTTATTATTGTTATTTTACTATCAAAGAAATCTAAGCATGAAGGGAATCGAACCCCCGACTCTCAGAATCGGAATCTGATGCTCTATCCACTGAGCTACATGCTTTACTAATAATAATAATAGTTATTCCCAATTTTCGCGAGACTTTTGTAATATGTAATTTGCTACATCTTCAATTTCTTTATCACTAAGTCGCCCCCCAAATGCGGGCATAGCATTTTTTCCGTTCATTACTTGATATCCAATTGATGAAAGATTATTCATTCCATTTACGGCTAAAATTTCTTTTTTTAACGTTTTATCTGGATTAATAATATTATTACCTTTAATATGACAAGAAGAACAATTCGCTACAAAAATTCTTTCCCCGTTTGTAATATCCATGTAAATTTCTAAAAGAGTAAAAGGTTTATAAAAACTAATAAATGGTATTTTCCATCTATTAGTTTTTAATTAATTCAATTTTTAGTAGTAAATTTTACCACCACCCCATTTTTCTGTTACGATTTTTGGTTGTAACATAATATGGCCAGCAATTGAATATAAATCTTCATCTGTTAAAGAACGCATACGTGGGTAAATATCTGCACTTTTAATACTTGGATGTACTTCAGCGATTGATTCTAAACCATCATATGTTGTTGGATTTTTAATGTAATCAACTAATGCAGCAACATTATCGCGACGTGGCGTTGCTAAGCTTAATGCTTCTGGGTCTAAACCTACGTTTGGATTTGTTTTTGTAATACCACCAACGTGACATGCACCACATGTTGCATTAAATAATCGTTTACCACGTTTTACTTGTTCAGGAGTTAATACACGTGTATTACCAGAACCATCCACAGCTACAGTACGTGTTGCTTCATCTAAATCAATAGCAAACGCTTGATTCACAAAGCTAGTAAACATGAAAGAAAGGGCTAAACCACAAGCTAATAATGATTTTTTAATCATAAGTTTTTAGAAAAATTTTTACAAAATTGAAACCGAGAGAATTTTTTGTATCTACTTGATTATTATTGGTATAGGTTTAAAAAACTTTATTTTTTATTTATAAAATAAAAAATTTTAAATAGAAAAATTTATATTATTTTTAAAGATTTGATTTATGTTTTAGAATCAATCTTTTTTATTATTGAATAAATAGTTATATAATTAATTAGTTTAACCTTAACCTTAACTAATTAATACTTAGTAGATGATATAGAGATTCAAATAACAATGAATCTTTACTTTTTATTAGATTATGAACGAGTAATACGATCACTTTTACTAATAATAATTAATGCAACAGCAATTGCTGCAACAACTAAACCACCTGCGACTAAACTAGAGATAAAATTTGCTAATGAAGGGGTCATTTTTAATTCCGTATTTTTTAAAATAATAAGTATAAATAGTAAGATTAACTAAATTATCAAAACCAAAAATAAACTCAAATTGAAATATTAAGATTTTATTTAATCTTAGACTTTGATTAATCTGAAAATAAACCAATAAGTTATTTATCCCAATTTTCTGGTATTTTTTAAAAATTTGATACACTTACTAAAATACTATTATACTATAATTCTAAAATTAAATCGTATTAAAAATGTTAATTATTCAATAACATATTTTATGAGCCCAGTAGGAATCGAACCTACATTGGAAACTTAGAAGGTTTCTGTCCTAATCCGTTAGACGATAGGCCCTTATTGAACGCTTATCTTACTATAAATTTTAAAAATATACCAGCATTCATATTTTGTCTGATATATTTTTAAAATTTAAATTTAATCTTCACTAATTTCTAATAATTCATCTAATGCAAAATTATTAGTGTTTACTCCACTGTAATTTACTTTTTCAAACCGCACTAAAGCTGGGTAACGAATACCACTTTTATCTACAGTAGCTACTGTACCAACTTGATTATACCAATAAGATTCTTTACGTAAAATACGTACTTTTGAACCACGATTAATCGCCATATTTCTAATTTTTAATAAGGTTTATCTATTTTTAATTTTATATTATATTGCATTTTTTTACCATAAAATTTTAAAATAAATTAGTTGTTTACCGTTTTACATAAATGTTATATTAATAGTAAGAATAAAGTTAAAATAATAATTAAAATAAAGAATAATTATGTGGAAAAATATCATTCGTAATATATTAATTGGTATAGCTTTAATTAGTGGGATTATATTAGGAATCACTAATACCAATTCTAGTTTTGAAAATTTACAGTTTTGGCAAAACCCATCTACTAATGAAGTCACAAGCCCTAAAGTTGCTAGTTCAACAATGACTTATGGCCGTTTTTTAGACTATCTAGAAATGGGTTGGATTAAACGCGTTGATTTGTATGATAATAGTAGAAATGCAATTGTTGAAGCTTCAAGCCCTGAATTAGGAAATCGACCACAAACAATTCGAGTAGAAATACCTGCAGGGGCATCACAACTAATTGTGAAGCTAAAAGAATACAATATAGATTTTGATGCACATACGAATGACGAATCAAATTTTGTCATTGAAACTATTAGTAATTTACTAGTTCCTATTATTTTTATAGGTGGTCTTATTTTCTTATTCCAAAATTCAGAAAATTTACCTGGGGGTATGGGTCAAGGACCTATGAATTTAGGTAAATCACCTGCACGTTTTCAACGTAGACCAGATACAGGTGTTATGTTTAAAGATATTGCTGGTATTGATGAAGCAAAATCTGAGTTTGAAGAAGTTGTTTCTTTTTTAAAACAACCTGATAAATATACAGTAGTGGGTGCCAAAATTCCAAAAGGTATCCTTTTAGTGGGGCCTCCTGGGACAGGTAAAACTCTTTTAGCTAAAGCAATTGCTAACGAAGCTGATGTTCCATTTTTTAATGTAGCAGGTTCAGAATTTGTTGAAATGTTTATCGGGATTGGTGCTGCTCGAGTTCGTGATTTATTTAAAAAAGCATCTGAAAATGCACCTTGTATTGTTTTTATTGACGAAATTGACGCTGTTGGCCGTGAACGTGGTGCTGGTGTTGGTGGCGGTAATGATGAGCGTGAGCAAACTTTAAACCAATTATTAACAGAAATGGATGGTTTCAAAGAAAATAAAGGCGTTATTGTTATTGGTGCTACAAACCGTGTAGATATTTTAGATTCGGCACTATTACGTCCCGGACGATTTGATCGACAAGTTACTGTAAATTTACCTGATCGTTTAGGTCGCGCAGCAATTTTAAAAGTTCATGCTCGTAATAAACCGTTAAGTGAGGATGTTTCACTTATTCAATTAGCTAATCGAACACCAGGTTTTTCAGGTGCTGATTTAGCTAATTTATTGAATGAAGCGGCTATTTTAGCAACACGTTATAAAAAACCGGTAATTACACGAAATGAAGTAAATGAAGCAGCCGATCGAATTATTGGTGGTATTGCTGGCACACCTATGGAAGATACAAAAAATAAACGTTTAATTGCTTATCATGAAGTTGGTCATGCTGTTACTGGTTCAGTTTTAAAATCACATGATGAAGTTGAAAAAATTACATTAACGCCACGTGGTGCAGCTAAAGGTTTAACTTGGTTTACTCCCGAAGAAGATCAAAATTTATTATCGCGTTCTGAACTTTTAGCTCGAATTATTACGACATTAGGTGGCCGTGCAGCCGAGCAAGTTGTGTTTGGTAGTCCAGAAATTACAACAGGTGCTAGTAATGATTTACAACAAGTAACAAATCTAGCTCGTCAAATGGTTACAAGATTTGGTATGTCAAATATTGGTCCAATTGCTTTAGAAGATGCTAATACGGGCCAAGTTTTTTTAGGAGGTGGTGTTACTAAAGGACCAGATTTTGCAGATAATATTGCTGATCGAATTGACGATGAAGTAAGAAAAATTGTAACATATTGTGAACAAAAAGCTATTAACATTGTTCAGGATAATCGTGTAGCGATAGATTTAATTGTTGAAAAATTAATGGATGTTGAGACTTTAGACGGTCCTGAATTCCGACAATTATTAGCAACTTATACTGTGTTGCCAAATAAAAAATTACCTTATGTATCAAAATTAGATTAATTTATTTTGATAATATTTATAATCTATTGCTATATTACTTTTCTAAGATTACAATAAATTCCAAGATTAATTATATTTAAGGGAAAATTTAGCATATGGCTAAGAAAAGTATGATTCAACGTGAAATTAAAAGAATCAAATTAAATCAAAAATATTCACTAAAACGTGCACGTTTAATAGAAGACTGGAAAGCTGCAAATGGATTTAGTGCGAAAATAAAAATTCATGCTCAAATTCAGAAATTACCTCGAAACAGTGCAAAAAATCGTATTCGTAATCGTTGTTGGAAAACAGGTCGTCCACGTGGTTATTTCCGCGATTTTGGAATCTCAAGACATGTTTTACGAGAAATGGCACACGATTGTATGTTACCAGGTGTTAAAAAATCAAGCTGGTAATTAAAACCTTGATAATTACATTACATGTTGTCAATTGATTTTAATTTACGAATTAAAATCAATTGACAACATGTAATCAGTTTTATTGTTTAATATGTTAAATTTTAAATCTTATTAGATTAATCAAAAATATAAAAAATTTTTCACTTTAAATAAAAGTGCTAAATATCTAATTATTATAGATATTTAGCACTTTTTTAAATTTCAAATTGATTGCCACGGCGATATTGTAAATATGCTGCAACGAAAAGACCAAAAGCTGATACTGTTACTAAACCTAATACAATACCCGATAATAAAGGTTCTACCATTATGTTTTTATCTATTAAAAATAAGAATAAAAATATATTATATGTATACTAATTAATAATTTTTAAAAAAACAAAAAAATTAATTATTAAATAAAATAAAAATAGCTAAAGTAACATTTATAGTTAAATAATTTAATGTTATTTCATCAAAATTTTTATAAATTTTTTCGATTAAAGTGAAATAGTTTTTTTCTTTTTAATCATCTTAGAAAATTAGTATTAATCCATAATATCTTTTTGTGAATACAAATAATCATAGATAGATAGATTAACACTATTTTCACTGGATAAATAATTGTTTAAGTTCTTGAATAGTTTGTAAACAATTATCTAAATCCAATAGCTGCTTGCCATACGAACGCTAATAATAAGAAAAATACAGGAATAATCGGTAAAATATCAACAATTGGACTAAATGCAATATATGCTTCTGGTAATCGAGCTAAAAGTAAACCTTCCATAAATTAAAACCTCTATACTATATAGATAATTAATAATAGTAAATTACTAATATTTAATATTATTAATTCTACTATAAAAATTAAGAAAAAGTTAATTGAGATCGTATAAAAATCCTTTCTAAACATTTTGTTTAATTTTGTCCAATAGTTTAACTTGATTCTTACATTGTTAATTACTTATTTTTTCATCAATTAATTTGTAAACTAACTTTTCAGTTATAATATTAAATAAAAATAATATTATTAGCTTTATAATGTATTATAAGATCGCACATTATAATTGAAATAGATAGTCTCTCTTCGAATGTGTGAGTTTCTGATTCTTTCTTTCCTAAGATAATTGTGGATGATTAATCGAAACGATTTTAACTATTTATGTTAAATTATAAACTTTCAAATTAAAAAAGATTATGACAAGTTCATTTTTACCGGCAATCTTAGTTCCATTGGTAGGAATTGTTTTTCCTGCTTTTAGTATGGCTTTATTCTTTATGTTTGTTCAATCAGATGATATTTCATAAAAACTATTTTAGCTTCAAATAATTTTTATTACACAATTTTTAACTCTATGAGTTATAATATTAGTAGAAAGTCGATAAGTATTTAAAGTAAAATAAAAAGTTTACTTACTCAAACATTTTTATTAAAGGATTATATATATGACCATTGCAATTGGACAAAACCAAGAACGTGGCTTATTTGATCTTCTTGATGACTGGTTAAAAAAAGATAGATTTGTCTTTGTAGGCTGGTCAGGTTTATTATTATTCCCAACATCATACTTAGCTGTTGGTGGTTGGTTCACTGGAACTACATTTGTTACTTCATGGTACACTCATGGTTTAGCAAGTTCATATTTAGAAGGCTGCAACTTCTTAACAGCGGCAGTTTCGACTCCAGCTAATAGTATGGGTCATTCTTTACTATTACTATGGGGCCCAGAAGCACAAGGTGATTTTACACGTTGGTGTCAAATTGGTGGCCTTTGGACATTTGTGGCTTTACACGGTTCATTTGGTTTAATTGGCTTCTGTTTACGTCAATTTGAAATCGCTCGTTTAGTAGGTATTCGTCCTTACAATGCTATCGCATTCTCAGGTCCGATTGCTGTTTTCGTATCAGTTTTCTTATTATACCCATTAGGTCAAGCAAGTTGGTTCTTTGCTCCTAGTTTTGGTGTAGCAGCTATTTTCCGATTCTTATTATTCTTACAAGGTTTCCATAACTGGACATTAAACCCATTCCACATGATGGGTGTGGCGGGTATTCTAGGTGGTGCATTACTTTGTGCAATTCATGGGGCAACTGTAGAAAACACATTATTTGAAGATGGTGATGCTGCAAACACATTCCGTGCTTTCACACCAACACAATCTGAAGAAACTTATTCAATGGTAACTGCTAACCGTTTCTGGTCACAAATTTTTGGTGTAGCTTTCTCAAACAAACGTTGGTTACACTTCTTTATGTTATTTGTACCTGTAACAGGTTTATGGACAAGTTCTATTGGTATTGTAGGTTTAGCATTAAACTTACGTGCTTATGACTTTGTTTCACAAGAATTACGTGCAGCTGAAGATCCTGAATTTGAAACATTCTATACAAAAAATATCTTATTAAATGAAGGTATTCGCGCTTGGATGGCAGCACAAGATCAACCACATGAAAACTTTGTATTCCCTGAGGAGGTATTACCACGTGGAAACGCCCTTTAATAGTAGTTTAGCAGGTCGTGACATTGAATCAACAGGTTTTGCTTGGTGGAGTGGAAACGCTCGTTTAATTAATGTCTCAGGTAAATTATTAGGTGCTCACGTAGCACACGCTGGTTTAATGGTATTTTGGGCTGGTGCCATGGTACTTTTCGAAGTGTCACACTTTGTTCCTGAAAAACCTTTATATGAACAAGGTTTCATTTTAATCCAACATTTAGCTACATTAGGTTACGGTATTGGACCGGGTGGCGAAATTACTACAACTGTACCATATTTTGCTGTAGGTGTTATTCATTTAATTTCATCAGCTGTATTAGGTTTTGGTGGTTTATACCACTCTTTACTTGGTCCAGATACATTAGAAGAATCTTTCCCATTCTTTGGATATGACTGGCGTGATAAAAACAAAATGACTACAATTTTAGGTATTCATTTATGTTTATTAGGCTTAGGTTCTTTCTTATTAGTTGCGAAAGCAATGTATTTAGGTGGTGTTTACGATACATGGGCACCAGGTGGTGGTGATGTGCGTTTAATTACAACACCAACATTAAATCCAATTGTAATTTTCGGCTATGTTTTCCGCTCACCATTTGGTGGTGACGGTTGGGTTGTATCTGTAAATAATATGGAAGATGTTATTGGTGGTCACATTTGGGTAGGTATCCTTTGTATTACTGGTGGTATTTGGCATATTTTCACTAAACCATTTGCATGGGCACGTCGTGCATTCGTTTGGTCTGGTGAAGCTTACTTATCTTACAGTTTAGCTGCAATTTCATTAATGGGTTTCACTGCTGCATTATACGCTTGGTACAATAATACAGCATATCCTAGTGAATTATATGGTCCGACAGGTCCGGAAGCTTCTCAATCACAAGCTTTTACATTCTTAGTACGAGATCAACGTTTAGGTGCTAATGTATCTTCAGCTCAAGGTCCTACTGGTTTAGGTAAATACTTAATGCGTTCTCCAAGTGGTGAAATCATTTTTGGTGGTGAAACTATGCGTTTCTGGGATTTACGAGCTCCATGGGTAGAACCATTACGTGGTCCAAATGGTTTAGATATCAATAAAATTAAAAATGATATTCAACCTTGGCAAGAACGTCGTGCGGCAGAATACATGACACATGCACCTTTAGGTTCATTAAACTCAGTAGGTGGTGTAGCAACTGAAATTAACTCAGTAAACTACGTATCACCTCGTTCATGGTTATGTTGTTCACATTTCTTCTTAGCATTTTTCTTCTTAATTGGTCATTGGTGGCATTCGGGTCGTGCTCGTGCTGCTGCTGCTGGTTTTGAAAAAGGTATTAACCGTGCTAACGAGCCTGTATTATCAATGC
>Ga0213859_10000047_pt1 | contig 49147 bp, 44 predicted proteins | sample PICome_2_FD_160133 | JGI IMG/M metagenome (GOLD analysis project Ga0213859, IMG submission 160133) | Coastal seawater microbial communities near Pivers Island, North Carolina, United States - PICO304 | ecosystem: Environmental > Aquatic > Marine > Coastal | place: USA: North Carolina...
TATTGAGAGTAAATAACGCTAGGAACTTTATTGAGAAAATTAGGGACGCTAATAGATCGTACTATACGTTTATTGGTCTCCCTAATGCCTCAGAAGTTGCTTCGTCGTGGGATACTTCTCCACCCGCTCCGAGAGATTGCTTCGATGATACCAATACTTATTGGGACACGATGCTTGCTCTCAAGAAAATTTCTGCTGATGACATTCGACCTGTTGTAAGAAAGATCCAGTGGGCATCTGCAACCATCTATGACATGTATCGTCATGATGTAAATCGCAATAATTTGTCCAAACCCTCAAATAAGACAAGCTTATATGCATCAAACTATTACGTTGTAAATAGTGAATTTAGAGTTTATATATGCTTGAACAATGGTGTTGATCCAGAAAACCCAAATGGAAAACCGTCTCTCGATGAACCATTGTTTACAGATTTAGAACCAAGATCTGCTGGTACTAGTGGTGATGGATATATTTGGAAGTATCTTTATACCATTAGTCCAAGTGATGTTATTAAATTTGACTCCCTGAATTTTATTCCACTTCCAGTTGATTGGGAAACTAACGCAGATTATCAAACTGTTAGAAATAACGCAACTACAAGTGGACAATTAAAAACTATTCTTGTTACAAATAGAGGTTTTCTTGTTGGTCCACCAAACTCAACTTACTCTAGAGTTCCAATTAGAGGGGATGGAGAGGGTGCAGAATGTACTATTGTAATTAATAATGACTCAAAGGTTGAGTCAATCACTGTATCAAATGGTGGCAGTGGATATACTTACGGAAGTGTTGATTTGGTGGGTGGAAATGTCCCGACTGGATCAACAACCCCAACTTTTGATGTTATTATTCCACCTCCAGGTGGTCACGGATCTGATGTTTATGCGGAACTTGGGTCTACTAATGTTTTAATTTACTCCAGAATTGAAAATGATGAACAAAATCCAGACTTTGTTACTGGAGCATCTGTTGCAAGAATTGGTATTGTAGAAAATCCAAAAGGATTTAAGTCTAACACAATTTTAACTGACGATAGGGCAAGTGCCCTATATGGACTTATTCTAAAAGGTCAAGCACCAAATCAAGACGACTTTAAGTCAACCACATTTGAACCAAATACTGTTATTACACAAACAGTAGGAACTGGTGTTACTGCTGTTGGTAGGGTTATTTCATACAACGCACAAACTGGAGTATTAAGATACTGGCAAGATAGAGCACTTGTTGGATTTAATACTGATGGTACACAAAGATCAAATCCTGAGTATGGATTATCTCAAAATAAATTTACTTCAACTCTCCTTCCTGGAGGATCATTAAAAATTGTTGGTGGAAGTAAAGAACTGTTTATTGACGAAGGATTCGGAACTGATACTAATCCAGGTATTAGTACCGTCATAAATAATAGGACATACTACCTGGGACAAACTTATATTAAGGGTGTAGCAGATCCAGAAGCAGAAAAGTATTCTGGAACCATACTTTATGTTGATAATAGACCATCTATTACTAGGTCAGTAAACCAAAGAGAAGATATCAAAGTTATTTTGCAATTCTAAAGGATTATGCCACAAGAAACTAATCTCAACGTATCTCCTTATTTTGACGACTTTGATCCAGCGAAGAATTACTACCGAGTATTATTCAAACCTGGTCTACCAGTCCAAGCAAGAGAGTTAACGTCACTCCAAGCAGTTCTCCAAGATCAAGTTGAGCAGATTGGAACCCACTTGTTCAAAGAGGGTTCTATTGTTATACCTGGACAGATCAACTATAATAACACTCTTTTTGCTGTAGAAGTTGAACCAGAATACTTAGGTATTCCCATTGAGAATTATGCAGACGATCTTGTAAATGTATACATTAGAGGACAAAACTCTAATGTATTAGCAAAGATTGTTTTTTATGAAGGAACAGCAGCATCTGAGCGTGGATATTACACATTCTTTGTAAGTTATGTTGGTGCTGGTAATAACGGAAAAGATACTTTTGACGACGATGAGACTCTTCTTTTAGAAGATAATTTATCCACGGCAGTTGTAAACTTCCAGAGTGGTCAAGGATTTGCAAACACAGCACCAATCAATTCCACTTCTATTGGTTCTGCAGTATTTTTAACTGAAGGTGTTTATTTCCTTCGTGGAACTTTTGTAAAAGTTCCTTCTCAAACTCTTATCCTTGATGCACATAAATCCGACCCATCTTATAGAGTTGGACTTGAAATCTTTGAGGAGGTAATCTCTTCTGGTCAAGATAATACTCTTACTGACAATGCAAAGGGATTTAATAACTATGCTGCTCCTGGTGCAGATAGACTTAGAATAAGTGCCCTTCTTGCAAAGAAACCTTTAGAATCTGATAAGAGTGAAAATTTTGTTCAGTTGATGCTGATCAGAGATGGTGACTTACAACATATTCAAGATAGAACACAATATAACGAGATAGCAGAAGAGCTTGCTAGAAGAACCTACGATCAATCTGGCGACTTCTATGTAAAACCATTCTCTATTCATGCCAGAGAATCTCTCGATGATCGTAAAGGTAATAATGGCATCTTTACAAAAGATCAATTAACATACAATAGCAATATTCCTAGTCCAGATTTGGGGACCTATAAAATTTCCCCAGGTAAGGCATTTATTCGTGGTTTTGAAGTAGATTCTGGAACAGTCCACTATCTTGATTTTGAAAAGACTCGATCTATTAAAACACTAAAAGAGCAAGCAGTTAACTACTTCACTGGTCCAACTCTAACTCTTAATAGAACATTTGGTGCTCCTAGAATCGGATTTAGCACATCCTCTACAATCAGTCTTAGAGATTCTAGAATTGGAGTAACAAGCACAACTGCTGCTGGTAAAGAGATTGGTATTGCTCGTGTATATGATTATGCATTAGAGTCTGGTTCTTACTCTAGTTTAGCATCTGATATTAATGAGTGGGATATCACTCTATATGATATTCAACCATATACTGAGATTAGTCTTAATCAAGCAACTACACTAAATGTACCTACTTATATTGAAGGTAAGTCTAGTGGAGCTACTGCTCATTTAAGATATAATAGCACTACTGGTATTGTAACTGCTTATGGTACTAAAGGTTCTTTCTTAAAGGGAGAAAAATTAGTATTTAATGGTGTTGATGATGGAAGAATCTCAACAGCAGTTACTGAATACAGCATGGCTGATGTAAAGTCGCTGTTTAGTAATGTTGGTGTTGCTCAAACCTTTAATTCTGACGTTAAGCAGTATTCTAAGTTAGAATTTAGTGGTATTACTATTTCTCCCAAGTCTGGAACTGCTCCAGGAATTTCCACCGTAACATCTTCCGAACAAGTATTCACAAATCTTGTTAAATCTGGAGACTTAGTATCTTTCACAAATAATCTTCTTGGAAGTACTTCGATTAAAACTTATGCAAAAGTTGATAGTGTTACTGACGCTAATAATATTGTTATCTCTGGTATTACTACAGTACCACTTATTAATGACGGCGGTTTGCCAACCTCAAGCATTAATCCCACAGACTTTAAGATCCTCGGTTCAAGATTCCAATCTTCAACCGACAATACTTTATACACTCCTCTGCCAAAAGAGTTCATCTCCTCAGTAGACCTTACAAAATCGACTATTTCTATTAAGAGAGAGTTTAATGTAACTATTACTGCTAATGCAACCAATACTATTCAAGCGGGAGAGAATGAGACTTTCCTTGCATATGATGAGGAACGTTATGTTCTTATTAATGCTGAAGGTGGATTTGAAGAGTTATCTGCGGATAAATTCAGATATACTAATGGTGGTAGAGAGTTAAGAATTTTTGGTCTTAGTTCTACTGGATCTGGACGCTTAATTGCAACTCTTAAGAAGACCAATGTAACTAATAAAGTTAAAAATTCTATTAAGACAAACTCCATTATTGTTAATAAATCCAAACTGTCATCTTCTGGCATTGGATCAACTACTCTCAATGATGGACTTGCTTATGGTTCTTATGGTTATGGTCTTAGAGTTCAAGATAAAGATATTTGTCTTCTTGAGCCAGACGTAATTAAAGTATATGGTGTTTTTGAATCTAGTGATACTGGAGCACCAGTTTTACCATCTATCAGTCTGTTTAATTTAAATGGACCAACAGGTAAGACTGATGACTTTGTTCTTGGTGAAGAAATTGTAGGTCAAACTAGTGGTGCTATTGCACTATATGTTGAAAAACCAAATTCTTCTAGTGCAAATTTAGTATATCTAAACGATTTACGTTTTGAAATTGGAGAATCTATTCTTACAGAAACCACAGGCATTACTGGAACAATTAATGACTTTGATCAAGGTGATGAAAATATTCTTAATAGATTTACTTTAGATTCTGGTCATAGAGAAACTATTGTTGATTATTCTAGATTAATTAGAAAACCAAACGCTAAAGCACCTAGAAGACAATTAAGAGTCGTATTTGAATCTGCAGAATATAACGATTCTACTGAAGGTGATCTGACAACTGTATCATCCTATGATCAGTTTGATTATTGTGATCTACCACTTCTCAAAGATAATACAAGATTAACTGATGTTATTGATATTAGACCTAGAGTAAGGCAGTTTGATTCCAATTCAAGTTCTGTATCTCCTTTTGAGTTCAATTCAAGATCTTTTGAAGATGGAACAAACTCTGCTAAAAATATTCTTGCATCCGATGAGTCTATTCTGATCACCTATGGGCACTACTTGCCTAGAATTGATAAGATTTACTTCAATCCAGATGGAGGATTCCAGTTACTGAAGGGTGTTGCTAGTGAATCTCCTCTTCCACCTCTTCCTATTGAGAATGCTCTGGAAGTTGCAACAATTAATCTTCCACCATATATCTGTAACGCAGAGAATGTAAGCATTTCTCTGAAGTCACATAAGAGATACAGAATGCAAGATATTGCACTTCTGGAAGATAGGATCAAAAATCTTGAGTATTATACTGCACTATCTCTGCTTGAAGCAAAGACTGAAGCACTGATCATTCCAGATGAAACTGGTCTTACTAGATTTAAATCTGGTATTTTTGTTGATAATTTTACAACTACTCAGAATCAACTCAAAGCTGGTAATATTACCAACTCTATTGATCCAGTTAATACCGAACTGAGACCTTCTCACTTCACAACTGAAGTTGATATGCTGATCGGTTCTAGATCTCTGATCGGTATTGGAACTACAGCAAATCCAAATGTAAGTCCTGCATTTGTAACTGACATTGTTGGTTCTAACTACAGAAGAACTGGTCAAGTAATTACTATTAACTATGTTGATAGTCTTGAAATTCAGAATCCATTTGCAACAAGAGTTGAGAACGTAACTCCATATCTGGTTACAACTTACACTGGTAATATTGAACTCTTCCCAACCTCTGATATCTGGATTGACCAGGTAAGATTGGCACCACAGAGAATCAATGTAGATGATTACACTCAGAGCAGATTACAACTTGAGTTTGCTGGTTATGATGCACAAACTGGTCTTGGACCTGTGCGTTGGGGTGCTTGGGCAGCAACATGGACTGGATCCAGTTCTACGTCTACAAGCAGCACAGTTCAAACTGGTAGTAGTTCGGTACAAAGTGGTAGAACAATCACTACAACTAACCAATTAAGAACTACTACGGTAACGACAACAACTAGAACTGGTACTGAAAATAGAACTGGAGAGAGACTTAGAGTTTCTGAGCAGACTGAAACTATCAATGAAGGTGATAGAGTTGTAAGTTCGGATGTGATCGCATTTATGAGATCACGTAACGTTGAATTTACTGGTAGAAAGTTCAAACCAAGAACTAGAGTATATGGATTCTTTGATGGAATTAATGTAAATAACTTCATTGTTCCAAAACTAATTGAAATCAGAATGATCAGTGGATCGTTCTCCGTTGGAGAGACAGTAACTGGTTCTATGCCAACCAGTTCTACTCCTATTGTTGGTGGAGCATCTCCAACAATTTCGTTTAGAGTCGCTCAGTCTAACCATAAGTATGGACCAATTAATGCACCAACAGATACATATACAATTAGTCCATATGATGAGAATTATACAATTCCCGAAAACTATTCCAGTTCTTCCATTATTCTTAACGTAGATACTAGAACTCTTTCTGAGAGTAATCAGTCTCGCTATAGTGGTTGGATAAGATCTGGTATGCGCCTCAGAGGTGCTACAGGTGAAGCAGAGGTTACAGATGTTAAATTAGTGACGGATAGAATTGGTACTGTTATTGGTACTTTCTTCATTCCAAATCCAAATAACCCAACCAACCCAACTTTTGAAGTAGGCACAAAGGTATTCAGACTTACTAGTAGTTCTGTAAATAGCACCCTCGGTGGTCTTACAGATACTAGTGGAGAAGAAGCATACTTCGCATCTGGTACTTTGAATAATGTCCAAGAGACTATCAGATCCACCAGAAAACCAAGATTTGAGAGAGTAGCAGCATCTGAAAGTAGACCTGCAACCGATGTACAAGTAACAACAGCAATTACTAATAGTACTTCAACTAGTGTTACAGTTCTGCCACCTCCACCACCACCGCCGCCACCACCACCGCCACCACCAAGGCCAAGACCTTCGGCACCTCCTCGCCCTGCGGTAAGACCTAGACCAGCACCACCGCCACGTCCAGCACCACCGCCACGTCCTCCAAGACCACCAAGACCCCCACGTCCACCTCGTCCTCCCCGTCCGCCGAGACCACCGAGAAGAGGTAAAGACCCCTTGGCACAATCGTTCTCGATTGTTGATGATCCAGGAGCATTTGTAACTGAGATTGAAGTATTCTTCAGAACGAAGGATCCACTTCTACCTGTAACGGTACAATTGAGACCTATGGTAAATGGTTATCCTTCTAACCAAGTATATCCATTTGGTGAGGTAATTCTTGAATCTGATCAAGTTGAAGAATCTTTTGATGCAACAGTTCCTACAACTGTAGTGTTCCCAGCACCAGTTTATCTGAACGGTGGAACAGAGCATTGTGTTGTTCTTCTCTCTCAGTCTAATGAATATACTGTCTGGATCTCCAGAATGGGCGAAGTTGATGTAAGCACACTGCTGCAAGCAGAATCCAGACAAGTTCTCGTATCTGCACAACCACACCTTGGATCTCTGTTTAAATCTCAGAACGGTTCCACTTGGAACGCATCTCAGTATGAAGATCTTAAGTTTAGTCTTTATACTGCAGGTTTTGATGAATCTGCCACGGTATCTTTCTTCAACCCAGAACTTGCTAAAGGTAATCAACAGATTGCAAACCTCACTAAGGATGCCTTAGAGTTTGAATCCAAGCGCGTAATTGTTACTGCTAATGATATTATTGATACATCCAACTTTGTAATAGGTAACACTATTGTTCAAAAAGATGCAAACGTAAGTGGTGATTACGTTGGTGCTGGTGGATCTGCAACAGGAGATCTTACCATTATCAATGCTGGTATTGGATATACACCATCTGATGGAAACCAATTTACATTTACTGATGTGCCTTTGGTTACCTTCAGTGGTAATGGTAGAAATGCCACTGCCGATATTACAATTGGTGCTGATGGTTCTACAAATGGTGTTGCTATTGCTGCAACTATTAACTCTGGTGGTTCTGGTTATCAAGTTGGTGATGTATTCACTGTCGGCAACTTTGGTAATGATCAGTTAGGAAGAAATCTCCAACTGTCTCTCAGTAACGTAACTGGCATCAATGAACTGATAATTGATAATATTCAAGGTGAATTTGAAATTAACGCAGCAAAACCACTTCAGTATGTAAGTCCATCAACAGGAATTACAACAATGGTTGCTGTTGCTGGTGGTGACATTTCAGTTGATGATTTTGAACTTGCAAGTCTTGCGGAAGATGGTCTTCATATCAAGGTTAATCATAAAAACCATGGTATGCACTCTACTTTAAATACTGTCAGTATTAGTGGTGTCAAGGGAGATCTTAAACCAACAACTCTTACCGCAGAATATACAAACTCCGACTCTGGTGCAATCAGTATTGCAAATACATCTGGATTTGCAACATTTGAGAATGTGTCTGTTGCTTCTACTAATCCTGGTTATGTAATCATTGATGAAGAGATTATCTCTTATACTGGTGTTGAAGCTGGACAATTAATCGGAATTACTAGAGGTGTTGACAATACAAGAACATACACCTATCCATTAAAGACATCTATTCAAAAGTATGAAAACAATGGTATTTCTTTAAGAAGAATTAATACTGATCATACATTACAAGATGCTCTTGTAAATAGACCAATCACTCTTGATTCTTATTACATTAGAGTCAATACTGCAACTAACGGTGTTGATAGAAGTTCTGGATCTGGTCTTAACAAGCTTTATATCAATACTACCAAGTCTACTGGTGGAGATTTGATATATGCAACACAAAACATTCAGTATGAAGCAGTGAGACCCATTGTTCAAACAATGGCTCTTCCAGGAACTTCAATCTCTGCAGAACTTAAGGGTATCTCTGCTACAAGTATAGATGGTAATGAAATCTCATTTGTTGAGACAGAAAAAACCAGTATTAATCTTGATGAGGACACCTATCTGCCAGAACCCAGAATGATTGCTTCTAGAGTCAATGAACTTGCTCAACTTAGTAATCTCCCTGGCAATAAGTCTATGGAAATGACCTTTACATTGTCTACCGCAAATAGCAATGTATCTCCAATGATTGACCTTGATAGAGTTGGTATGGTTCTGATCTCTAATAGAGTCAATGCCCCAATCACTGATTATAAGAATGACTCTAGAACAGCATCGCTGAATGAGGATCCAACCGCATTCATCTATGCAAACAAACCAGTAGAGCTCGAGAATCCTGCAACTTCCATTAAAGTTCTTCTCGCAGGGTATGTAAATACATACAGTGATATCAGAGCATTCTATTCTATCAGCAATACTCCAGAAGTAGAACCACTCTACTATCCATTCCCTGGTTACACCAATTTGGATGTAAATGGTAATATCCTGGACTTTGCAGAGAGCAATGGTTTACCCAATAAGAGAGTTCCTAAGACTGATGTACTTGCATCAGACAGTACTAATCTAATCTACAAAGATTATGAATTTAGTATTGATAATCTTCCAGAGTTTAAATACTTTAGTGTAAAACTCGTAGGAACTTCGACGAACCAGGCGTATCCGCCAAGAATGAGAGACCTAAGAGTTATCGCACTTGCATAGTATGGAAAATAGGTATTTTAAGGTTGAGGGTCATAGTTTTCTTGTTAGAGATTCACAAACAAATGCGATTGTGAATCGCGACAAGCGAGGCTATGACTCATATAAAAATCTTAGAAAGGCAAAAGGTAGAGAAAAAGAGAGACTTGATAGATTAGAAAATGATGTAAATGAAATTAAAGATCTCTTAATCCAATTAATAAACAAGGACAAGTAAATGGCAACTCCAGCAAGCAGACAAGGACTGATTGACTACGCAAAGAGGCAACTAGGTGCTCCTGTGCTGGAGATCAACGTTGCTGATGAACAAATTGATGATATTATTGATGATTCTCTACAATTTTTTTATGAGAGACATTTTGATGGTGTTGTTCAAACATTTTTAAAGTACGAAGTAACTCAAGCAGACATTGATAGAGCAAGAGCAAAAGTGGGTGGTGTAGGCATTGCATCAACTCAAGTAACTGGAACTGTAGGAGGAACACCAACTACATTTAACTTTTATGAAACTGAGAATTTTATTCCAGTTCCTCCTCAAATTATTGGTATTACCAAAGTATTTCACTTTGAGGGATCTAGCAGTCTTTCCAGTGGAATGTTTAACATTAAATATCAGTTGTTCTTGAATGATCTTTATCATTTTAGTTCCCTTGAACTCTTAACATATTCTATGGTTAAGAGACAATTGTCTGATATTGACTTTTTGTTGACAACACAAAAACAGATAAGATTCAATCAAAGACAAGATAGACTTTACATGGATATGGACTGGTCATCCCTCGATCCTGGAGATATCTTAGTCATTGACTGTTATAGACTTCTTGATCCAAATGATTCTCCTGGAGTATGGAGTGATTCTTTCCTCAAGAAGTATGTTACTGCTGCTCTCAAGAAGCAGTGGGGTCAGAACTTAATCAAATTCCAGGGAGTAAAACTTCCTGGTGGAACAGAATTAAATGGTAGACAAATTTACGACGATGGTGTGAATGAGCTAAATGCTCTGATAGACAAGATGTCTTCTACATACGAACTTCCACCATTAGACATGATCGGTTAATCATATGGCGTTAAATCCATTCTTTCTCCATGGTTCTTCTGGAGAGCAAAATTTAGTTCAAGATTTAGTAAACGAACAACTTAAAATGTTCGGAGTGGAAGTATATTATCTCCCAAGAGTCTTTCAAAATGAAAAAACTGTCATGGAGGAAGTGTCTCGGTCTGAGTTTACCGCAGCGATTCCTCTTGAAGCATATGTAGATACATATGAAGGATTTAGTGGTGCAGGAACTTTATTGTCTAAGTTTGGTGTACAAGAAGTTGATGATTTAACCATTATTATCTCAAAAGAGAGATATGAATCTGTTGTTCAACAACAGGCAGCGTTAATTGATAGAACAAAACTCACATCTAGACCAAAAGAAGGAGATCTCATATATTTTCCACTTGGTGATAGATTATTTGAAATTAAGTATGTTGAGCATGAAAAACCCTTCTGGCAATTACAGAAGAATTATGTTTATGAGCTTAGATTAGAACTCTTTGCATACAATGACGAGGAGATTGATACTGGAGTCTCTGAGATTGATGATAATGTAATTGATGCTGGTTACATTCAAACTTTCAATATGGTTGGTGTTGGATCTACAGCAACTGCAATTACAACCTTGAATGATGGTGTTGTAAGAAGAATACTTGTAAACAGAAGAGGGTCTGGATACACTAGCACACCAAGAGTTGCCATAAGTTCTGCACCGACATCTGGTAGAACTGCTGTTGGTATTGCCTCAATGATTGGTGGCATTATTGATCTTTGTGATACAAGTCCAGATAATCTCAGAGTACAGAAAGTTACCCTTGCAGATCCTGGATTTGGATATACATCTGTTCCTAGAGTTACCTTCCATGGTGGAGAGGGATCTGGTGCTTATGCAACTGCTCAAATAGCAGATGCTGCCATTGGTATTGTAACTATTACTAGTGGTGGTAGTGGGTATATCAGTATTCCAACTGTCACTGTTGTTGCACCTGGAATTGCAAGTACTACAATTGACGCCAAGATTACGGCAAGACTCTCTGGTCTAGGAACAATCACAGAACTTGTGATTGAAGATGCGGGTGGATACTATGAAGGAGTACCAGAAATTGTAATTTCTGGACCACAAAATACCGTTGGATATGGTACATATCTAACGAATGAAGATGTAGTTGGTTCTGCAAGTAGTGCAACTGGACGAGTCAATTCTTGGAATGCTGTGACTCAGGTTCTCAAGTTAAAGGATATTGTTGGAGAGTTCCAGAGTGGAGAATCTATTATAGGCCAAGCAAGCGGTGCTGCTTACGCAAATATTAACCTAAATACATTTAACGTTCCTGAAGATGGTTACGCGCAGAACGTCACCATTGAACAGGAAGCAGACGCGATTCTTGACTTTAGTGAATCTAACCCATTTGGCAGTCCATAGGAGATAAACCATGTTTGATCATTTTTATCACCAGATTTTTAGAAAGACGGTGATTGCATTTGGAACCCTCTTCAATGGTATTGAGATTAATAGGGATGGTGATGAGATCATCAAAGTTCCTCTTGCCTATGGACCTACTCAAAAATTCTTGGCAAGGCTTGAACAGCAACCTGATCTGAATAAACCCATTCAGATTAGTCTCCCAAGAATGTCATTTGAATTCACTGGAGTATCTTACGATAATAGTCGTAAGTTAGCGACTACACAAGCATATGCTGTAGCACCTAGAACAGATAAAACAGATATTAAAAAAATGTTCTTCCCTGTGCCATACAATATGGCATTTGAGTTGAATATTATGACACTTTTAAATGATGATGCTCTGCAAATTGTAGAGCAAATTTTACCATACTTCCAACCAAACTTCAATCTTACAATTGATTTGATTGAGTCTATTGGTGAAAAGAGAGATATTCCAATCACATTAGAAAGTGTATCCTTCCAAGATAATTATGAAGGAGATTACACATCGAGAAGAGTACTATTATATACGTTAAAATTTACAGCAAAAACTTTCTTGTTTGGACCAGTACCAGACAGCAGCAAAGATATCATCAACAGAGTTTCCATTGGTTTGGGTGCTGGAGATCCAAGTCCAGAAGCAACAAGATCTATTATATACAAAACTCCCGTTGCAACAAAAGCATACAATGGAAACGTTATTACTAATCTTGCAGAGGACCTCTCTGATTCCAGTACCTTAGTTAAGATTAATGACGATCAAAACATTCCAGTAAGATCTTATATCACTATTGATGATGAGACAATGTATGTTAAGAAAAAAGATGGTGGTGAGTTAACTGTTACTCGTGGAATGTATCGAACTACTGCATCTGAACACGTTGAAGGTGCTGGTGTTCTCTTAATTACCAGTGCTGATAATGATTCTGTTCAAGCAGGTGATGACTTTGGATTTAGTGGGTAATTGACATGAATGATAAATTTAAGGATCTTAACGATACATTTGATGTGGAGGCAGAGATTGTAAAACCAGAGAAGGAGAAGAAGGAGATAACAAGACCTTCAGAATCTGAAGATGTAACTAAGGATTATGAATACACGAGAGGTAACCTCTATTCCATCATTGAGAAGGGACAAGAGGCGTTGGATACTGCGTTGGAACTCGCCCAAGACAGTGGGCAAGCAAGACAATTTGAAGTCGTCGGACAGTTAATTAAAAATGTTGCAGATGCGACTGACAAATTACTTGATCTTCAGAAGAAGTTGAAGGACTTAGACGCCGACGAAAAAGGCCCTACAAACGTAACCAACAATGCAATGTTCTTTGGATCTACTGCAGAGTTATCAAAGATGCTTAAGCAGCAAGCTAAAAATCTAAACGAAGATAAATAGAAAAAAAGTGTTTTCTAGAGATGCCTAGTTTTGAAATCAACCCTAAAGCGAAGAAGGGTTCCGAGAGAGATAAGAAACTCCAGAATAGAGCAGACGCTGGCGGTGTTGAAGGAAGAACTGCTGCAAAGATGTTGCAAAAGAAAGGTAAAGGACCTTCCCTCCCTGGACGCACCCAAGACATGAAAAAAGTGTCTGAAGAAGAAGTCGTACCTGGTATCAAACTTGTTGATATTATCCTCGGTGAAGAGAAGTGTGGTAAGGGAATGTACTACTGCTACACTGATAAGAAGTGCAAGAAGATTCCTGAGGGTTTGAAGATGACTGCACGTTTTGGTGGTGGTGGTCATGATCCTGAAGAAGTTGGAATTGACAAACCCGTAGAAGGTGGCAATGGAGGCAATGGTGGTGGAACCACTGAATCAGTCTCCATTGAAGATGCTTTTGGTAATAAGTTTATGGAAGTAGTTGACCTCATCAAACCAGAAGACATTGTTGAGAAGTGTTGGAAGGGTTATACCCAAAAAGGCATGAAAAAGAAAGGTAATAAGGTTGTTCCGAATTGCGTTCCTGCAGAGGAAGTTCAGGTTGATGAAGCAGTAAGACTTCAAGCAGAATATGGCAATCTCTTAGCAGTTGTTGTCATGTGGAGAGGTAGATCTCTAATGATCAAAATGTTCTTCCCTCAGGCATCCATGCCTAAGAGAGAAGATGTTCAAAGAGAAATTGAAAAAGTCTATCCTGGTGGTAAGGTAACCCACTTCCATAGAACTGATCTTCCAAGTGACTATTCTCCCCATAATGCTCCTATTGTAAGAGTACAAAAGGAAGAGGCATGTCCTAAGTGTGCTGGAAAGTGTGGTAAAGGTTGTGAATGTAATTGCCACAAGGTTGATGAAGCAGCAGGTGAGAAAGATGCTTGCTATAAAAAAGTAAAATCTCGTTATAGCGTATGGCCAAGTGCCTATGCATCAGGAGCACTATCTAAGTGTCGCAAAGTTGGTGCTAAAAATTGGGGAAATAAAACTAAAAAAGAACAGTTTGAGGGGGAAGACCGCCTGGGAAAGTAGAAGAAAAACTGAATATTAAGAAGGCAGACATGGGAAAAGTCATTGACGACTTCTATGACTCTGATGCACCTCAGTTCAAAGGCAAGTCCAAAGAGAAGCGTCGTCAGATGGCAATCGCTGCTAAGTTGCAGGCAGACGAAGAAAAAGATCATGAAGTGTCTATGGCACAAGCACAACTTGATAAATCTTCAGAGAATATTAAAAAGTTAAAAAAGAAGTTAGGTAAAAAGGAAAAAAATATTCCTGCTTGGGTTCAAGCAAAGATTACTGACACCGAACACAATACAGATGCAGCGTCTGGTTATGTAAATAAAGAAGATTGGCAAAAAGTCAATCGTAAAGATAAAACCGATGGATTAAGTCAGAAGGCAGTCAATGCTTATCGTAAAGAGAACCCAGGTTCCAAACTGAAGACTGCTGTTACTAAGAAACCTTCTCAACTTAAGAAGGGATCCAAAGATGCTAAGCGTAGATCTTCATTCTGCTCCAGGATGAAGGGTATGAAGAAGAGACTGACATCTGCAAAAACTGCAAGAGATCCAGACTCCAGAATCAATAAAGCACTTCGTCGTTGGAATTGCAACTGATGAAAACCTTTAAACAGTTTATTTCAGAAGCAAGTGAGGGTGGTTCTCCATATAGAGAATACAAACCCAAACCTCAACCAAAATCCTCTCAACCTCCAGAGGGATTTGATGCTTTTAGAAAAAAATACTTGAAGAAAAAAGGTGATGAAAAAGTCGAAGAGGGGCGCAAAAGTGGTGATTATTCTTTGCGTGACTGGTTTAGCAAGAGTCGCTCTTCTGATGGCACCCCTGGTTGGGTTCAATTGGGTGGTAAATACGCAGGAAAGCCCTGTGCAAAACAACCAGGACAAAAAACCAAACCAAAGTGTGGTTCTTCAAAAATGAAACGCAACCTCTCTAAAAAAGAAGAGGAGAGTGCATTTAGAAGGAAGAACAAAAAAGACAAAAATCCAAATCGTAAAGGTAAACCAATTAACGTTGCTACTGAAGTTAAAAAGAAGAGGAAGAAAAAATGAAATCATTCCAAGAATTTATGGGCGAAGAGTCCAACTTCAAACAACGAGATAAAGTAATGAAGAAGCATGGTGCTCGTTTGAGGAGTCTTGCTAGACAACTTCATAAGGGAGATACAAAAGGTGATGTTAATGAAAACGTAAATATATCTGGTAATGTCAATGGTAATATATACGTAAATTCTCAACAAGAACAACCACAAGAAGTTGGTGAGAATTATGTTGCTGACGTAATGTGGAAAGGAAGTCTGTATAGACTTGAGATGGTTACTAAAACAGGTTTACCATCAAAAAGAGAATTGGGTGAGCAACTCCAGCAAGAATATCCAGGAGCTATTGTACATAACATTTATCCAGTAGAAGAAAAGAATTTTAATATCAAAAATGCAAGGAGATATCACCCATCAAAGTTAGAATGGATTGACTAATTATGGCACAGTGGAATAAGAATACACAAGACTTCTTGAATCAAGAAAGAAGTCTCTTTGAGGTTTATAATATCGCAGATCACTGGGGAAACCAAACAGACTGGAGACCTCAGTTTTCCGACAATAACAGACTAAAGGTTGCTCCCTTCCAAACAGTTTTCTTCAATACTTTCCAGTATGGTAAGGAGACTGATGTTTGGGATGAGAGTGTAGTTGGTGTTGGAACTGCTACTCATAGTGCCTCTTCCAGTAATGTGGTTATGGAAGTTGGTTCCACTGCTGGTAGTAAGGTTGTCAGGCAGACTAAACAGGTAATGAGATACATTCCTGGTAGACCAGCAACTCTCACATTTGCAATTCGTCTAGAGGCACCACAAGTCGGTATTCGCAGAAGATTTGGATTGTTTGATGAAAATGATGGTGCTTACTTTGAGGATGATGGTGGCACATATTCTTATGTAATTCGCAGCAGTACATCTGGTATTACTACAGAAAGAAGAGTAACCAGAGAAGATTGGAATGGTGAGAAGTTTGATGGTAACGGATACACTGGTGTAACTGCAGATCCAACCAAACAACAGATGATTTCCATTAACTATGAATGGTATGGTGCAGGTGGTGTAAAATTTAATTGGTTAATGAAAAATGAGACTATTGTTAGTCATGAATTTGAGAACTCCAATGTCAATGATTTAGTTTGGTGTAGAAGTCCATTCCTCCCAATTCGTTGTGAGATTGAGAATGTAACTGGTGTTGCTGGAACTCATTATCTTTATCAGGGTTCTAACTCTCTGATCCAAGAAGGTGAACCAGAAAAACTTGGTACTTTGTTGAGTGTCTCAAATGACATCACTGGAACAACGATGCCTCTCGCAAACACTTTCTATCCAATCATCAGTTTGCGTCTTAAAACAGATCAACTTCAGGCAGTTATGTTACTGAGATCTCTACAGGCAGTAACGAACGATAACACGAATGTCTATTGGAGACTTTACGAGAACTCAACTTTGACTGGTGCGAGTTGGACAGATCATCCAGATCCAAACTCCTTTATGCAATATGATACTACAGCAACTGCACTCACTGGAGGAACATCACTCCTCTCAGGATTTACGATTGCTGGTGGTGCCTCTTTGGTTGATGTTGATGATAAAGCAGCATTGCAACTTGGAAGATCTGGTATTGGTACAATCAGCGATACTTACACTCTTGCTTGTGCATCTCCTAATGTCAACAAAGCAGCACTTGCAGTATTGAATTGGATTGAACAAAGGTAATAAATAGAAAAAAGATTTTGTAAAAATGTCCATCAAAATAAAAACTGGTATTACTACAGTTGGAACTGCTGGAACTGACTTTGATGGTCAGACAGAAATTACCTTTTTCCAAGTCAGTGCATCTGGATTAACCTCAACTACTGTTATTAGAACTGATTCTTTAGGAACTGAAATTGGTAGATATTATGTCAATGCAGTATCCGAATCAAAAGAAGTGACTCTTAGAAAAGAACCAACGGATTTATTTAAAACTGCATCTGGAACAATCGAAGGTGTAGGTATCGCAATTTATTGAGTAATTCATGGCTGTTGATCATTATCTTGGTAATCCGCTTCTAAAAAAAGCAAATACGACTCAAGAATTTACAGAAGAACAAGTTCTTGAGTTTGCAAAGTGTATTGATGATCCAGTCTACTTTGCAATGAACTATATCCAGATTGTTACTCTGGACTATGGTTTGCAGAATTTTAGACCATACGAATTCCAAAAGGTTATGTTGGATAGATTCCACCATAACCGATTTAACATATGCAAACTACCGCGACAGTCTGGTAAGTCAACTATTGTTGTGTCTTACCTTCTGCACTATGCAATCTTCAACGACAACGTAAATATTGCAATCCTTGCTAACAAGGCGTCTACTGCTAAAGACCTGTTAGATAGATTGCAAACTGCATATGAAAATTTACCTCGCTGGTTACAGCAGGGTGTTTTGACCTGGAACAAAGCATCTCTTGAATTAGAGAATGGGTCAAAGATTATTGCTGCGTCTACATCTGCGTCTGCAGTTCGTGGTGGATCTTACAACATCATCTTCCTGGACGAATTTGCGTTCGTTGCAAACCATATTGCTGATCAGTTCTTCAGTTCAGTATATCCTACAATTTCATCTGGTAAGAACACTAAAGTTATTATCGTGAGCACGCCTCACGGTATGAATCACTTCTATAAGTTATGGCATGATGCTGAGCGCCAAAAAAATGAATATATTCCAACTGAAGTTCACTGGAGTGATGTACCTGGAAGGGATGATGAATGGAAACGCCAAACAATTGCAAACACTTCTGAACAGCAGTTCAAAGTTGAGTTTGAATGCGAATTCCTTGGATCCGTTGATACACTGATTGCTCCAAGCAAACTAAGAACGATGGTTTATGAACAACCATCAATCACACATCAGGGTTTGGATGTATTCACTGATGTACAACCTGATCATAATTATGTAATTACAGTTGACGTTGCAAGGGGAGTTGGAGGAGACTATTCCGCCTTTACTGTTATCGATATAACAACATTCCCACACCAATTGGTATGCAAATATAGGAACAATGAAATCAAACCAATGCTGTTCCCCAGCATTATCAAAGAAGTAGCAGATAATTATAACAAAGCATTTGTATTATGTGAAGTTAATGATGTTGGTGACCAAGTTGCCGCTATCCTAAACTTTGACCTAGAATATGAAAATGTTCTGATGTGTTCTATGAGGGGTAGAGCAGGTCAAATTGTTGGACAAGGATTCTCTGGCAAGAAGACACAATTGGGTGTCAAAATGTCAAAAACTGTCAAGAAGGTTGGGTGCTTGAACCTTAAGACTTTAATTGAAGAAGATAAATTAATCTTCAAAGACTATGATGTAATTGCTGAACTTACAACATTTATTCAGAAGCATAATTCATTTGAAGCAGAAGATGGATGTAATGATGACTTGGCGATGTGTCTAGTTATCTATGCTTGGTTAGTTGCACAAGACTACTTTAAAGAATTAACAGATCAAGACGTTCGTAAAAAACTTTACGAGGAACAGAAGAATCAAATTGAGCAGGATATGGCACCATTTGGATTTATGGATGATGGATTGGGGGATACATCATTTGTAGATAGTGATGGTGATAGATGGCATACTGATGAATATGGTGATATGTCATACATGTGGGATTATAGATAATGGATTTAGATGATCAGGTAAAATTTGGTCATCTACTTCTTCATGACAGGAAGTGTAGAACCTGTGGTGAAAGAAAAAATCTTATAGAAGGATTTTATAGAACTAGAAAAGATAGGGGAGTAATACCATCATCATTCTCATACGAATGTAAAGACTGTACAAAAAAGAGAGTTGTTATAAGTAGGATGACAAATAGCATATTTGATCGATGGGAATACCCAGATTGGTAGTTTACGCTGAAATTCCCCGCGTAAATGCCCCTTTTCCTAAATATTTCCAGATAAACTGAGACTTACAAGGAGACAGAATCCATGGCGACTCCTCAATTATCTCCTGGTGTATTAACTAGAGAGGTTGACTTAACCGTAGGAAGAGCTGAGAACGTTCTTGATAATATTGGAGCAATCGCAGGACCATTTGAGCGTGGACCTGTCAACGAACCAATTACTGTTGCTACCGAGCAAGAGTTCATCAACAACTTCGGCAAACCAAAGACAGAGGACAATCAGTATGAATACTGGATGTCTGCTTCTTCATATCTGCAATACGGTGGTATCCTCAAAGTAGTTCGTACCGATGGATCGCTAATTTCTAACGCCAACATTGGCATTGGAACATCTGCTGTTGCAGGAACCAAAATCAAGAATTTTGATGACTACAATAGCAACTATGCTACTGCAGCGTCTAACTTCTACTACGCAGCAAAGAATCCAGGATCTTGGTCCAACAATCTTAAGGTTTGTGTAATTGACGACCTTGGAGATCAAATTCTTGGTATTGGGACAACTTCTGGTGCATCTGTTGGTGCTGTTGTTGGTTACGGCGTAACTGTTGATATTACTGGACAGGTTATTCCTGGTCTCGGAACAACTGAAGCATTCCAAGGATTCTTAAAAGGAATTATTACTCAAGTTGTTGATACCCCAGAAATTGGTCTAAGTGCTGTTACAGTTAAAATTCACTCCAGAGTCTCTACTGGTGGTACACAACCAGGAAGACATTATAGAGTTAATTACGCTGAAGGTAGTGCATACTCTTCCTTCCTTAAAGGTCAAAGAATTAGCTTCGTTGACAATGGTGGCGTAATTGCCTCTCCAGTTGATTCTATCTCTAGCGTAGGGATCACTACATCCACACCAATTAATGGAGAGCAAGGTCAATCTTACACTGGTGTAGGAGGAACTTCATCTGGTTCTGGTAGCCAAGCAACATTTACTATTACTAGAAATAATACTGATGGAAATGTTGATGCCTCTGGCATTGTAATTACCAATCCTGGTTTAGGATACACTATCGGTGAGACTGTATCTATTGGTGGTTCTTCTGTTGGTGGTTTTGATCTTAGTCAGGGTGCAGTCAAGACTATTGGTCTTACAACTTCTAGTACTGTTCCAGCAGCATCTAATGGTGTATATCTGAGTGTTGCAGGTGTAAGTACAGTTGGTTCTGGAATCTCCTTTAATGTCTATAGAGATGGATCTGGTGGTATTGGTACTGTAACAGCAACTAATGCTGGTCTTGCATATCCAAACGGAGGTACAGTTACTATTCCAGGTAATGTTATTGGTGGTGTCACTCCAGGTGATGATGCTACTATGACAATTACTGCTCTTAGAGATGACAAGATTATCCTCGAAATTACTGAGGCAGACTCTAGAGTTGAGATTACTGGTATTGATGACTGGTATAACTCTCAAACATTAGGTTTAGATAACGCTCAAGTTTACTGGAGCACACTTGCACCAAAACCAGGAACCTCTGCATATGCCAATGAGCGCAATGCCGAGAATGACGAGATGCACCTCGTTGTAGTTGATGATGATGGTTCTGTCACTGGTGTTAGAGGTAATATTCTTGAGAAGCATGTTGGTCTGTCCAAGGCAAAAGATGCAGTGTCTCAAGTCAATTCTCCTCAGAAAATCTGGTATAAGAACTACCTGGCAAACTTCTCCCAGTATCTCTATGCTGGAGGAAATCAAAGCAGCCAAAATGACACCTTCCACAATACCTTCCCAACAGTTACTACCTTTGTTGAGTCTGGTGCGGTTCCCATCTATCCTGGAGCTGATCCAGAGACCAACTATGGTGTTGCATCTGCTATTGCAGATCAAAATTGGGATCAAAATGCACAAGGAAGACAGTTCAGTTCTATTGGTGCAGTAGCTTATACTCTTGAAGGTGGTACTAACTACACTTCTCAAGGAAATCTTAAAGCATCTCTTGGAGATATTGTTACTGCATACGAATTGTTCAATAATAAAGAAGATGTTGCGGTTGACTATTTAATCATGGGTCCTGGTTGTGATTCTCTGAACGATTCACAAGCAAAGGCAAATAGACTTATCTCTATCGCAGATGGAAGAAAAGATTGTGTTGCAGTGATCTCTCCCCATAGAGCATCTATTGTAGATCTTACAAACACTGCGGTACAGACCAATAATCTTCTTGAGTTCTTCGGACCACTTGCTTCCTCTTCTTATGCAGTCTTTGATAGTGGTTATAAGTACACTTATGACAGATTTAACAATCTCTTCCGTTACATCCCATGTAACGCAGATATTGCTGGTCTGATGTGTCGTACAAACATCATTGCATACCCCTGGTTCTCCCCAGCGGGTCAACAAAGAGGTGTTATCAAGAATGCAATTAAACTTGCATACAATCCCGATAAGGGACAAAGAGATGCACTGTACTCTGCAAGAATTAACTCTGTAGTTAATCAGTCTGGTGCGGGAGTAATTCTCTTTGGTGATAAAACCGCTCTCGCATATGCGTCTGCGTTCGATAGAATCAATGTTCGCCGTCTGTTCCTCACAGTTGAGCAATCTCTGCAGAGAGCAGCGGAAGCACAACTCTTTGAGTTCAACGATCAAATTACAAGATCTAACTTTGTAAATATTGTTGAACCATATCTCCGCGATGTCCAAGCGAAGCGCGGAATCTATGATTATCTCGTTATTTGTGATGAGACCAATAACACACCCGATGTTATTGATAACAATGAATTCAGAGCAGACATCTTCCTGAAGCCTGCTAAGTCGATTAACTACGTCACACTGACGTTTGTTGCTACCAGAACTGGCGTCTCCTTTGAAGAAGTCGCTGGTAGAGTCTGATCTATTTGATAATATAAACAACGGAGGAACCTAACAAATGGCACGAGACATCAGAACTATCAGCGCCTTTAAATCCAAATTAGCAGGTGGCGCTGCTAGACCCAACCTATTTGAGGTTGAGATTCCAAGCTTCCCCGCCTTCGTGGCGGGAAGTTGGGATAATGAAACTAGAGAGAAGTTTAGCTTCATGGCAAAGGCAGCAGCATTACCTGCTTCTAATGTTGCTCAAATCGAAATCCCATTTAGAGGAAGAGTTCTGAAGGTTGCGGGAGACCGCACTTTCGATGTGTGGACTGTAACAATCATCAATGATGAGGACTTCAGAATCCGTACAGCAATGGAACTTTGGATGAACATGCTGAGCAAGTTAGATAACGCAACTGGCGCTACTAACCCTAGCTCTTACATGGTTGATGCATTTGTTCATCAACTTGGTAGAGGTATTAGCAAAGAATCCACTGGTCATGGTGGGGAGGCAACTCAATATGAGGCTCCTCTGAGATCCTACAAGTTCTATGATATCTTCCCAACTAATGTTGGTCAAATTGATCTGTCCTATGAATCGACTGATACTCCAGAAGAGTTTACGGTTGATTTCCAAGTACAATACTGGACAGCGGGCGAGACTGGAGATCAAACGTCAACAGTAATCTCCTGATATAAGTTAGTGCTATTTGTTGTATAATAAATAGTACTAACAGTTTTACGCCCAAGTTATAATGGCGAAGTTATTTGGTTTTTCCATCGAAGATGGTGATAATAAGCCGAAAGGTGCAGTCTCCCCCGTTCCTCAAAATAATGAGGACGGGGTAGATCATTATCTGACGAGTGGATTTTTTGGTTCTTATGTTGACATTGAGGGCGTCTATAGATCTGAATATGATTTAATTAAACGTTATAGAGAGATGGCACTGCATCCAGAGGTGGATGGTGCAATTGAAGATATTGTTAACGAAGCAATTGTAAGCGATACTAATGATAGTCCTGTTCAGATTGAATTATCTAATTTGAACGCAAGCGATGGTCTTAAGAAAAAAATCAGAGAAGAATTCAAATATCTCCTTGAATTGCTTGACTTTGATAAAAAAGCACATGAGATCTACAGAAACTGGTATGTAGATGGTAGACTTTATTATCATAAAGTAATTGATCTCAAAAATCCTAGTGATGGTATCCAGGAACTAAGATATATTGACGCATTAAAAATGCGTTTTGTTCGCCAAGCTGGTAAGAATAAGAAGGAAGATATTCGTTATCAACCAAACGCTGAGAAGGATCCTAAAGATGCAGGATTCCCTGATATTCAAGAATACTTTATCTACAATCAATCTACAAGTCAAATTGGATCTATTGCAAATAGAGGATCCAATCAGGCATCTCAAGGCATCAAGTTTGCAAAAGATTCTATCACATATTGCACTTCGGGTCTTGTAGATCGTAATAAAAATCTTACCTTATCATATCTTCATAAGGCAATCAAAGGTCTCAATCAACTTCGCATGATCGAAGACTCTTTGGTTATCTATCGTCTGAGTAGAGCGCCTGAACGTCGCATCTTCTATATTGATGTTGGTAACCTTCCTAAGATGAAGGCAGAACAATATCTTCGTGATGTGATGATGAGATATCGTAATAAACTTGTATACGATGCTCAAACTGGAGAAATTCGTGACGATAAAAAGTACATGTCTATGTTGGAAGACTTCTGGCTTCCTAGACGTGAAGGTGGTCGTGGAACTGAGATCTCAACTCTTCCTGGAGGTCAAAACCTTGGAGAATTGTCTGATATCAAGTACTTCCAAGAAAAACTCTATCGTTCATTGAATGTCCCAACATCCAGAATTGGGGGTCAAGAAGGATTCAATCTTGGTCGTTCGTCAGAAATTCTTAGAGATGAATTGAAGTTCACTAAGTTTGTTGGGCGACTGAGAAAGAGATTCTCTGCCATGTTTAATGATCTCCTCAAAACTCAGTTGATTCTCAAAAATATTGTATCTCCAGAAGATTGGAATACAATGTCTGAGCACATTCAATATGATTTCCTCTACGATAATCACTTCTCTGAACTCAAAGATGCAGAGTTGATGACCGAGAGACTTAATATCGCTGCAACTGCAGAACCATATATTGGTAAGTATTACTCTCAAGATTATGTTCGTCGTAAGATTCTTCGTCAGACTGATGAGGAAATTATCGAACAAGATAAATTAATCAAACAAGAAATTGCCGCAGGAATTATTCCTGATCCTAATGCACCAGTCGATCCTGCAACTGGAGAACCAATTCCTGCTGGTGGTGAGGATTTAGGAGAACCAATTCAAGAACCGAATCTTGATGGGGCAAAAGATGGAGGAAGTACGGAAGCACCTGAAATAGTCTGATTATGAATTTATATCATAGATTTTTGGATATTGGGGAGTATGTCCCCAATATTGATGTGTCAAAATATCGCACGGAAGGAATACGTTGGCCAGAGTTCCATAAGCAATTAGAGTTTAAAGATCTCGGTAACGATAAGATAAAACCCTGGTTAGAGAGTATGGGATTTACCTCTACATGGATTGAATTTTTCTACACACCTCCACATGATGATGGTGTAATTCACTCTGATAATGTTTATTATGCTGACTGGGCAAAGTTAATCTTTCAATTCGGTGGTGAAGGTAGCACCATGAGATGGTGGAAATCTGATATGGTGATGAGAGTTAGTACCAGTGCAGAACAAGTTTGCTCAACTCAAATTCCAGAGAGGAGTGAATATAATGTAGGTGATAGAACTAATGACCACTATCATGGACAAGTTCTTGTAACAAGAGAACAGTATTCGACTTTAGAATATGAAGCAGATGTATCTACTCCAAGTTTAGTGAATGTAGGTCCTCTTCATAGTTCACATAATCCAACAGATAATAAAAGATTTACTGTTACTATTGCTCTTATGGACAAAAACACTCCATATGAGAGAAGAATTCTGTGGGATGAAGCAATTGAAGCATTCAAACCTTACACAGTTGATTCTTTAGCAAACCTTTACGCCTCAAAATAAACACAGTGTGAGGATCATTCCTGTCAAATTCTTTAAACTCAGTATCTACAGTATACTTTTCAGTTCCACAATCTAACTGATACGGATACTGAGTATTCTCATCAAAAATAAAAGCTTTTTGAAGTTTTAGAATATCTTTATCAACTAAATTAAGGTCGGATAAGATATTAAATATACTTTCCTTATTTCTGAACATAAAGGCAAAACTTGCAGCATGAAGAGTGTGTCCGTGCTTTCCTTGATCCAGAATCTTACCAGTCTTCATATAGTGAGATACTGATCTTTCAATCTCTCTATAATGATCTCCAATAATACCCATATCATTCCGTATATACTCAAATAGGGTATCATAGAAAGTTCTATATCCTACTCCTAGACTATTGAGATGTTTAGCTACAAGTTGAGTATAACCAGCAATATGAAACTGAATGACTAACCAACCATAAAGATATGCTTCAATAAGTTCATCATTAGTCATTGTGTTGGTTTCCGAGATCAACTCGATGACTTCTTTAATGCCATGATCATCTTTACTGAAGGACATATAGTCTTCTGCTTTTATAGTCTTGATGCCATGAACCTCTCTTGACAAAGCACTATTCAAATCAGTATCACCAAACATTTGACAGAACCAAACATCAATAGATTCATGTTGTCCACATTCAAGTATCTGAGCGAATCCATCCTTCCAAGAATCTAAAGTCTCTTCTGGTAATCCAAGTATCAGCTCAGTGTATGTTTTTACACCATACTTTTTACTCTTTTCAATTTGCTCGGAGATTTTATTGATACTCATGTTCTTTCTCTTAATCGATTTAAGAGTCGGTTCATTCATACTTTGAACACTGAGTGTTACTCCTCTACTAATATCACCAAGGATCTTAGCAATTTCAAATATAACTTCAGTTGAGTTCTTTGAATATTGAACGTTAATCGCTTCTATTTTACCACGATTTGCTGCATCTCGGAAGAGTTTAGCAATCTCAAGATCTCTCTCTTTGAACATTCCAAAGTTTGCATCTGCATTGAATATGAATCCGACATTGTGCCTTGCTGCCCAATTAATATCTTGTTCGATTCTTTCCAATCCAAAGTGCTTAACTTTCTGGTATGTCATTCCACCCCAGTCACAATAAGTGCATCTATGAGGACAACCTCTATTGGTCTCAATCGTCATAGACCAGAGAACATCAGGATTATCTGCAATTATTTTATTAAATACCCCCAATTGATATGGACTTTGGAAGTCTAAATCTTCTATCCTTTCTTTTTTATAGATTCTCTCATAAGGTTCATGCATTATGATCTTCCGAAGAAGGTCTAAAAATGATTGCTCACCTTCAGAGATAATAATACAATCAATGAAGTCATACTTTGCAAGTTTCTCGGTTGCTTGAGGTCCACCAAATTCTATGACACAATGCGGATACCTCTCTTTTATTAACTTAGCAACATGCAAATTATATTGTTCATTCCAAATGTAGGTGCTAAATGCACAAACTACTGGATCTTCCAATCTTGCAACAAGTTCTTCTGGATTCTCTCTTTTAAAAATAAAATCCTTTAAGTGATACCCACTAGCAACGTCACCATATTGAAGACAATAAGCCCAAAGACATCCAACGCTATACGGTAACCAATACGTATCCTCTTTTCTAACTTCTACCGCATACTGCGGTTGGAACATGTATAGATTTCTCATAATTTTACAATAGTATTTTTATCAAGACCTTTGCGTTTTAATACCCACATGTCATATCTCTCGGATTCTTCTCTAGGATTACAAATATTGTAGTCGGTATTCTTATCTTCCCAAGTGTCCAAATCGAAGGGTAAAGATAATTTTATTGGATACTCTCTATGTGGATTATATACAAATTCTTTTTGGAAATCTAGTAGATAATCTTCAACCTGCCAACATTTAGAGATTAGACTAAATGTATGTTCTTTATTCTCCCAAAATAAATTGTAGTCCGTCGCCATTGACATTTCTAATGCATGTCCAGTACTGTCGGTAACTTTTCCAGTGGTCATGTAATTATATATTTTATCGTAGAGATTTTTATAATGCTGCCCAAATAAAACAGGATCACTTTTTATTGCAATAAACAATCTGTCATAAAATTCTCTATATTTGGTTTTATTTTTGTTTCTATAATACTTTGATATTATTTGAGAATATCCATTGATATGGAATTGTACTATCATCCACGCATAAAGATACGCTTCTATTAATTCTTCTGTCGGTAATGTATTCGTTCCTTTAATAATTTCTACAGTCTCTTTAATTTCTATACAATCTTTAGTATTTGTGAATGATACATAATCTTCTGCTTGTACTGTTTGAATTCCATATACTTCTCTCGATAAAGCACTGTTCAATTCAGTGTTGCCAAAAACTTGACAGAACCAAACGTCAATAGACTCATGTTGACCACATTCTAGTAAGGTGCAAATTCCATCTTTCCAAGACTCTAATGTTTCTTCAGGTAAACCAAGAATCAATTCAGAGTATGTACGAACTCCCCATTTTTTGGCAAGTTCCATATGTCCTTTGAGGTCTTTTATATGTAAATTTTTTCTCTTAATTGCTTTAAGAGTTGGTTGATTCATACTCTGAACACTGACGGTAACACCACGTCTAGCAAATCCACCCATCTCTTTTGTAATCTCAAATACAACCTCATTTGAGTTTTTAGAGTATTGAAGAACAATATCTTCAATCTTGCTATTTGGATGATCTCCCGCTTTCTTCAATAGTTTTGCAATCTCCAAATCTCTCTCAGCAAATATACCAAAATTTGCATCAGTCATCATCAAGAATGCCACGTTATTATCACGCGCCCATTCAATATCATCTTGAACTCTCTGCAAGTTAAACTTGTTAATTTTACTCATAGTCGTACCACCCCAGTCGCAGTAAGTACATCTATGGGGACATCCTCTATTAGATTCAATAACAGTTGCCCACAAAGTATCTGGATTTTCGGAGACTAATTTATCAAACAAACCCGTTTGATATGGACTAGGAAACTCTAAGTCTTGTATTCTTCCCCTCTCGTAAATGTCAGTTATATCTTTTTCTTCTACAATAGTTCTCAGTAAATCCAAGAAGTTAACTTCACCATCCCCTCCAAGCATTATGCAATCGATAAAATCATTCTCATCGAGCATTTTTTTAGTTGCTTGCGGTCCACCAAATTCAATAATGCACTCTGGATATCTTCTCTTAATTAGTTCTGCAATAGTTAAACAATATCTCTCGTTCCAAATATAACAACTAAATGCACACAAACGTGGGTTGTCTAATCTATCTAATAATTTATCTGGATGCTCTCTTTTAAAGATGATATCTTTTAACTCGTAATTATCTTTAATGTCATCGAATTGTCCACAGTAACTCCATAGACAAGCAACGCTGTAAGGTAACCAATAATTATCTTCTTTTCTTACTTCAACTGAATACTGTGGTTGAAAAAGATAAACGTTCCGCATTATTCATTGCCAGGTCGTAGAAATATTTATCGTCCCATCTGGAGATATCTCTTTCCATTAGGACATCATTATCTTTACTATAAGTAAAAAATTCATCTAAACTAAATTTATCTCTATCATGAGTCCACCATTCATGATACGCTTCATGACATTTAACAAAACTAAGTTTTGGTTTCCAATTTAGTTCTCCAAATGGTCCTTGATGACTAATTCCAGCAAGGTATGGATTCATTGGAATTAGTGGTATTGAATAGCTCTTACCAGATTGATTTATATAGTAGTCTGGACCACCAGAAGTCGCAACATAATCCCAACCATCATGTATTCCAGAGTCTCTATTAATGTAAATATGATTTGCAATTCTGTAATCAAATTTATATTTGCCTGATGGTTTATGAAGACTAACTAACTTCTCAATATATTCTCTTCTTAATAAACATGGTCCCAAAGAGTACTGTGGTTTAGTTGGATGAAGATAAAATGGTATTATATCTGGAGACTCAAATCCTAACTGTATAGAATCCCAGTCATATGGAATTCTACTCATGAATTCATCCCATGTGAAGTGCCACTTCCTCATTAGAGATAAATCATAGTCATCTTCCATAAAAAGAAGATAATCTTCATCTATTGCCAACCACTCTTCAAAAAAATCAAACAGCAGAGATCCATACCAGTTAATCCACTGTGAGCAGTTATCTGGATAATTACCTATTAGATTATCTAAAAAATTTTTTGGTGGACCATCTTTAGGACAAGATAGCATCTCTATCCTTGTATATGATAATCCAAGGGAATCAAACTGAGATTCCATATACTTCTTTCTATCTACTTTACGATCTACATTCGTATAGTAGATATGAGGGAACCCATCCATTACAAAAGTCTTTATTAATATTTATCCTAAATAACTGAGTAATCCACATTTTAACAATGGACGACATTTTAGATATGATTATCGGTGACGAATCTCCATCGAACGTCTCTGATAAGATCAAAGATATGCTCTATGCAAAGACTTCGGAGAAGGTAGAAGCACTGAGACCTGAGGTGTCAAACAGTATGTTTGATGATGCTGGTGAGGTTGAAGACTGAACGCGGATAAATAACTAAATAATCGATTGCGTGTTCAGAGATGAAGCTGATTAGGGAAGAGATTGAGAAGGTTGAAGTTCTCACTGAGACCGTTAATGGTAAGAAGAACATGTTCATTAAGGGCGTGTTCCTCCAAAGTGAGATGGTCAACCGTAACGGTAGAATGTACCCCTTTCCAATCATGGAAAGAGAAGTGAAGAGATATTCTAAGGATTATGTTGCTAAGGGCAGAGCACTTGGCGAACTGGGTCATCCTGATGGTCCAACCGTAAACCTCGATAGAGTATCCCATAAAATTACCGAACTCAAGCAGGACGGTAATAACTTTATCGGTAAAGCACAAATTCTGCATACCCCTATGGGTAAGATTGCGGAAGCACTTCTCAAAGATGGCGTAACACTCGGCGTGTCTTCTCGTGGAATTGGTTCCCTGAGAGATAACGTCAAGTCGGGTTATAAAGAAGTTGGTGAAGACTTCATGTTGGCAACTGCTGCTGACATTGTTGCTGATCCATCTGCTCCTGATGCTTTTGTTCAAGGCATCATGGAGGGTAAAGAATGGGTTTGGGATGGAGGTATCCTCCGCGAAAAACTCGCTCAACAAACACAAATGAGAATTGAAGCAGCATCTAGACAAAGGGTATTAGAAGAGAAGAAATTGGACTTGTTCAATGACTTCCTGAATAATCTTTAAGACGCTATATATACAGTTCAACTTTTAAAAATAATAAATAAATATAGATTAAATTACAAAGGTTAATCGGAGAGTCTCAAATGTCTAGTGACAACAACTTACAGGAAATGGAAGCAGGCACAACTCAATCCAAGACCGCTGTCAATGCTGGTGCAAAGGCAGGCGATCCCATGCAGAAGCTTGCTCCTGGCGCAGTAGCAGGTCAGACGGGATCGTATGAAGATCTTGGTGGTCCTACTCCAGACAACTATAAGTCTGACGACGAATCAGCTAAGCTGAAGACCCCTGGCGCAACCCTCAAGCAGGTACGCGACGTTGTAAACAAAGGCGCTAAGTCTGCGGATGCAATGAAGGGTATGAAGGAAGAGGAAGAACTCGATTCTGAAGAGGTAATCGAAGAAGACGAGGAAGTAACCGCAGAAGCAGAAGAAATCGTATCCGAAGAAGAGGAAACCGAAGAAGAGGTTGTCTCCGAAGAGGAAGAGTCTGAAGAGGAAGTTGTCGCTGAGGCAGAAGAGATTGAAGAAGAAGAGGAGTTTGATGTCTCTGAAGATGTCAGCGCCCTTCTTGAAGGTGAAGAGCTCTCGGAAGAATTCCAAGAAAAAGCTCGCACCATCTTTGAGGCAGCACTCCGCTCCAAGGTCGAAGAGATCAAGGAAGGAATGATTGCCGCTTATGACGAAGCATACGAGGAGCGCCTCGTAGAAGAAGTAACCGAGATTAAGTCTGCTCTGACTGAAAGAGTAGATTCTTATCTTGAGTACGTAGCTGAGGAATGGGTTACCGAAAACAGACTCGCCATTGAGAGCGGTCTGAGGGCAGAAATGTCTGAATCCTTCCTTTCTGGCATGAAGAGTCTTTTTGAAGAACATTATGTATCCATCCCTGAAGAGAAATATGATGTACTTGAGAGCATGGTAGAAAAACTTGATGAAATGGAGACAAAACTCAACGAGCAGATCGAAAAGAATATCACACTCAACTCCCGCCTCTCTGAGTCGGTTGCTGATGGTATCTTTGATGAAGTAGCTGAAGGTCTTGCCCTCAGTCAAAAAGAGAAGCTCGCCTCACTTGCCGAAAGTGTAGAGTTTGAAAGTGGCGACAAGTATCGTGAGAAACTGGAGATGCTGAAGGAGTCCTACTTCTCAGCAAAGAAAGCTCCTAAAGCGCAGACCGAGAATCTGTCTGAGGAAGTAGATCTTGATGCAACAGGTCATGCACCTGATTACATGAACAGCTACCTCAGAACACTTGGTGCTGTTAGCAAGAAGTGATTTTTTAATTATCAATCAAACGTAAACTAAGGTAAAAGCAAATGTTCCAATCCGAGCATCTGCAGGAAAAGTGGGCACCACTTCTCGACTATGATGGTATTGATCCTATCAAGGATAACCACAGAAGAGCAGTAACCGCTGTCCTGTTAGAAAACCAAGAAAAGTTCCTCCGTGAACAACAAGCATTCCAAGGCGGAATCCTGAACGAAACCCCAACCAACGCTGCTAACGCTGCTGGTGCTGGTGGTGGATTCGGTGGTGGTTCTGGTGGTAGTGATGCTGGCCCCGTTGCTGGTTTCGACCCCGTACTGATCTCCCTGATCCGTCGCGCAATGCCTAACCTGGTCGCATATGACCTGGCAGGCGTTCAACCAATGAGCGGTCCTACTGGACTGATCTTCGCAATGCGTTCCCGCTACACCAATCAGAGCGGAACCGAAGCACTGTTCAACGAAGCAGATACCGCATTCTCTGGTCAGGACGATGGTCTTGACGAGACCGCAGGATTCTCTGACGGCGTTGCAGGTATGGGTACTACCAGCCAGGCTGGTTCCAACCCTGGTCTCCTGAACCCTGTTGGCACTGCATCTTCCACTGGCTACAACGTTGGTCAGGGCATGAAGACTGGTGATGCTGAGAACCTGGGTAATGGTGACGGCAACCAGTTCAACGAGATGGCATTCTCGATCGAGAAGGTTCTCGTTGAAGCCAAGTCCAGAGCACTGAAGGCAGAATACAGCCTTGAGCTTGCACAGGACCTGAAGGCAATCCACGGTCTGAACGCTGAAGCGGAACTCGCAAACATTCTCTCCACTGAGATTCTTGCTGAGATCAACCGCGAAGTCATCAGAACCATCTACAAGGTTGCTGAGCAAGGTGCTGCTGCAAACACCGCTACCGCTGGTGTATTCGACCTCGACATCGACTCCAACGGTCGCTGGAGTGTTGAGAAGTTCAAGGGTCTGCTGTTCCAAATCGAGCGCGATGCTAACGCAATCGCACAAAGAACTCGTAGAGGAAAGGGCAATGTAATCATGTGCTCCGCCGACGTTGCATCCGCACTGTCCATGGCTGGCGTACTCGACTACACCCCTGCACTCAACGCTAACCTGAACGTTGATGACACTGGTAACACCTTCGCTGGTGTTCTGCTTGGTAAGTACAGAGTCTACATCGATCCTTATGCTGCAAACGTTGCTGCTCAGCAGTACTACGTTGTCGGTTACAAGGGCACCTCTCCTTACGACGCAGGTCTCTTCTACTGCCCATACGTACCCCTCCAGATGGTACGTGCAGTTGGCGAGAACACCTTCCAGCCCAAGATCGGCTTCAAGACCCGTTATGGTCTTGTTGCAAACCCCTTCGCAGAAGGAACCGAGCAAGGTCTGGGTCGCCTCAAGGTCAACCAGAACCGTTACTACAGAAGAGTTCAGATCAAGAACCTCATGTGATCCATCGGATTCACAATCTGTTCCAGAGACCCGCAAGGGTCTCTTTTTTTGTCTAAATAAAATTATCTTGAAATGTTTAAGATGAAGGATGTTCTGATAACTTTTGGATGTAGTTGGACCTTTGGTCAAGGTTCTGCATACAAAGAAGGGATGACAGAAGATGAATACGATAAAATTTATCTTGACAAAGATTTATGTTGGGAGAATGGTTGGAGAAGACATGTTGTAGAACATTTTGATTTTGACCATATAAACTTTGGTCTTGGTGGTAGTAGTAATGATAAACAGTTTAGATTGGCACAAAAATTCTTTGTATCTAAAAGATTCAAAGAGATATATCAACAAAATAGAAAAATATATGTTTTATGGGGTACAACTTCTGTTAATAGATATGATTTTTGGATCAAACAAAACTATCAGTATGAGCATATCTTTTTAAAGCATACTGATGGTCAGGATGTTCATCCAGATCTATTTGGAAGAAATTCAGAACCTATAGACCATATTGCTGCTTGTTTGACTAAATATTCTTACTATGAACCTGCTAGAGTAAAAGAATTAGAACTTCAATTTTTACATTGGAATCAGTATTTTAAACTACTGGGTATTAAAAATTTTTGGTATGATACATTCTCTTCATTTAATTATTCAGTAGATCTTCCAAACTTTTTTGACCTGAAGAAAAGAAGAAGAGATCTTTTATCTGTTCTCGTCAATAATCATAGAGAAAAAGTCAAATCAAAAATACCTATATGGCATATTGATGATTTTGTATATGCCCGTGATAATAATTTGCTGAATCCATATACATATCATCCCAAAACTGATGGATATAAGCAACTAGGTGATCATATGATCAAAAAACTTCAGGAGCATATCTAATGGCATTCCCAAACGTAGGAAACGCCTACACCAATCAGATACAAAATAGAAACTTCTTATCCTCAATTGGATTCAGATTTACTCTGAGTAGAGCAAGGAAGGTATCGTTCTTTTCTAACAAAGCAAATATTCCTGGAATTACTTTAGGTATTGCTGAACAACCAACATATCTTAAGAACATTGATCTTCCTGGAGACAAATTACAATACTCTGATTTTACTCTAAGTTTTATTGTTGATGAGAACTTAGAGAATTACATGCAAATCCATAAGTGGATTAGAGGACTTGGATTCCCAGAATCTCAAAATGAGATATTTGAATTACAAAGAGATGATCCAACTCAAGTTAGATATGATGGACAGGGAATGAATATCTATTCCGATGGCACTCTTGCTGTTTTGAATAGTAATCAAAGAACTGTATTTAATGTTGAGTTCACTGACATGTTCCCATATAACTTGTCAGATCTATCTTTTGATGCTACCAATACAGACACTGAATACTTTACGGCAGAGGTCGATTTCAAGTATACTATCTACAATATAACAGATCCTGAAGGCAATAGACTATGATCGATCTTGAATCTATCCAAGAGATGTGGAAGAAGGACTCTCACATCAACATGGATAACTTACATGATGAGTCAATTAAGGTCCCCGCGTTACATGCTAAATATTTCGAGATTTACAATACTGTAATTCTTCTTAAGAAAAAAGCGGAACAAACCCGCAAGAATGTCAGGCACGAACGTTACGAATACTTCACAGGTAAAGCAGATCCTGAAGTGTACGTGGAATCACCATTCCCCAAAAAAGTAAGAGACAAAGACACTCTACAAAAATATCTTGACGCAGACGACAAACTATCACAAATAAGTTTGAAGGTTGAATATTACGATGTCACTTTGAACTATTTGGAAAGCATTCTGAAGGTAATTCAGAACAGAACTTACCAGATAAAGAATGCTATTGACTTCCTAAAATTCCAGGCAGGATATGGCTAATACTCATGATCTCATTATTCAAAAATCAAATGAAGTATTTGTAAAAATTAAGTGTGAACCTCATATTGAGTATGAGTTAAGAGATCACTTTAAGTTTGAAGTTCCTAATGCTAAGTTTATGCCCCAATATAGGGGTAGGAATTGGAATGGTGAGATTCATTTGTTCGATATGAGAACAAAACAATTATATGTTGGGTTATTAGATAAACTTATATCTTTTTGTGAAACTTATAATTATTCTTACAAATTTGAAGATAACAAATTTTATGGTATGCCATTTGAGATAAATGATGGCATATCAAAAGAAGGTGTTAAAGATTATATGAATTCAATTACCTCAATTCGTCCCAGAGACTATCAAATTGAGGGAGTATACGATGCTCTAAGACATAATAGAAAATTACTGATATCACCGACTGCCTCAGGTAAATCATTGATGATTTATTCAGTAGTTCGGTATTACTCAGATAAAGGGAAAAAAATTCTCTTAGTTGTTCCAACGACATCTCTAGTAGAACAGATGTATAAGGACTTTGAGGATTATGGTTGGGACGCTCAGGCATATTGTCACAAGATTTATTCTGGACGGGAAAAAGTTACGGATGCTCCTGTGACGATTACTACATGGCAGTCAATTTATAAATTAGATCGATCATTCTTTGAAGACTATGAGGTGGTGATTGGTGATGAGGCGCACCTTTTTAAAAGTAAGTCTTTAATATCTATAATGACAAAGCTTCACCATGCCAAATATAGGTTTGGATTTACAGGAACTTTGGATGGTACACAGACTCATAAGTGGGTTTTGGAAGGATTGTTTGGACCATCTTATAAAATTATTAGAACTGCAGAATTGATGGCACAAGGTCATCTATCTAAACTTGATATTACATGCTTGGTATTAAAGCATAATCCTCAAATATTTGCAACCTATGAAGATGAAGTTCAATTTATAATTACTCATGAGAAGAGGAACAACTTCATTAAGAATTTAGCACTAGATCTTAAAGGAAACACTTTAATTCTATTCTCAAGAGTAGAAGCTCATGGCAAACCTTTATATGAGATGATTGATGCTGCAAAAAAAGGAGATAGAAAAGTCTTCTTTGTTCATGGTGGTGTAGATACTGAAGAAAGAGAACTTGTTAGAGAAATCACCGAAAGAGAAGAGAATGCAATTATTGTTGCTTCATATGGTGTATTTTCTACGGGGATAAATATAAGAAACCTACACAACGTGGTTTTTGCTTCACCCAGTAAATCCAGAATTCGCAACTTACAATCTATCGGAAGAGTCTTGAGAAAAGGAAAGAACAAGACCAAAGCAATGTTATATGACATCTCCGATGATTGTACACACAAGTCAAGAAGAAACTATACGTTGAATCACCTGATTGAAAGAATCAAAGTTTACAATGAAGAAAAATTTAATTATGACATTATAAACGTCAATTTAAAGGTATAACATATGGAAGATGATTTTTACGCAACTATCAAATTAAGATCTGGAGAAGAGATATTCTCAAAAGTCTCACCCTGTACAGAAGAAGAAAAAACATTCTTACTTGTCTCAAATCCAATTACGTTCTCTGAAGTTAAGACTAAAAGAGGTGTATCTGGTTACAAGATGGAACCTTGGTTAAAAACTTCTCGTGATGACATGTTCATTATAGATATGGGTGATGTCATGACCATGAGTGAATCTAAGGACATTGAAATGATCATGATGTACCAATCATGGATTAGAGAGTCTAAAGATTTTACTGATTCTGAGGATCCCACTGGATACAGACAAAGAATCGATAGAAAGATGGGTAGGATTGGTAACGTCAATGATACCAAAGAGATCTTAGAAAGATTATTTAAAGAAAGCTAATATTGTTTCTGAACCTCCACAAAGGTTATTGTACACAGATTCAGGGGTCTTGTCAAGCCTTGTGTTTATTCGTTCATCTTGATATAATAATGATATCACTGTGAACATAGATATACTATTATGGTTATCGGACCCATGACTAAAAGAAAAAGATCAGTACACTATGTTAACAATAAAGAATTTCTTGCAGCATTAATTGCGTATAGAGAATCGGTACAGTTAGCAGAACAGAGAGGAGATCCAAAACCACAGATTACAAATTATCTGGGAGAATGTTTCTTAAAGATTGCAACACACTTGTCATTCAAACCAAACTTTGTAAACTATATCTTTAAAGATGATATGATTTCTGATGGCATTGAGAACTGTGTTCAATATATCCATAATTTTGACCCTGAGAAGTCTCAGAACCCGTTTGCTTATTTTACTCAAATTATTCACTACGCGTTTCTACGTCGTATTCAGAAGGAAAAGAAACAGCTTGAGATTAAAAATAAGATCTTGGAGAAGACGGGTTTTGATGAAGTCTTCTACGATGATAACACGATTGACGGGGCAAACTACTCCGACTATAATCAAATAAAGGATAGTATTCATTCCAAGTCTAGGTATTGATGAAGGTTGCTATTATTACAGATCAGCACTTTGGTGCTCGTAAAAACTCTAAGCAATTTCACGATTACTTCTTGAAGTTTTATAATGACGTGTTTTTTCCTACATTAGAGAAGCACAAAATTAAGACTGTGGTTGATATGGGTGATACTTTTGATAGTCGTAAAGGAATTGATTTTGCTGCTCTTGCTTGGGCAAAAGACAATTACTATGATCGACTTCAAGAGATGGGAGTCACTGTCCATACAATTGTAGGTAATCACACTGCATACTACAAAAATACAAATGAGTTGAATGCAGTTGATCTCTTGCTTAGAGAATATAAGAATGTCAAAGTATATTCTGAACCAACTGAATCAAAGTTGGGTAAATTAAATGTATTGTTTATTCCCTGGATTAATGATGAGAATTTTGAGACTACCCATCAATCTATTAAAAGTAGCAGTAGCAAGTGCGCGATGGGGCACCTTGAGTTACGAGGATTTCCAGCTTATCGTGGACACACCATGGAGGAAGGTCTTGACGGCAAGTTATTTGCGTCGTTCACCCATGTCTTCAGCGGTCACTACCACACTAGATCAACAGACGGACGAATATCATACCTAGGTAATCCCTACGAAATTTACTCAAATGATATTGGGGATGAGAGAGGATTTCATATTCTAGATACTACTACAATGGAATTGGAATCAATCAATAACCCATATACAATGTATGAAGTAATTGACTATGATGATACCCCACATCAGACCTTTGATACTAGGAAGTATGAGGGTAAAATTGTTAAGTTAATTGTTCGTAAAAAGAGTGATCCTAAAAAGTATGAGAAGTTTGTTGATAAACTTCTTGGATCAAATATCAATGAGATGAAGATTGTTGAAACCTTTGTTGATGTTGAGACAAACTTTGAAGACTATGATCCAGAGTCTGAAGATACTATTTCTATTTTAAGTAAATATATTGATGATTCTGATCTATCTCTAAATAAAGCAGAAGTCAAACATTTGATACATCAGGTTTACAAACAGGCATGTGAATTGATATAATATGTTTATTCTCACTCTATCTGGAAAAAATAAAGAAGGGGCATACTCTGTCACAAATAGCGAAGGAAATCAAATCCTTTATATTTTTGAGCAAGAAGATGATGCTCTTCGTTTTTCCATGATGCTTGAGGATAAGGATTATCCAGAATTGGATGTTGTTGAAGTAGATGATGATCTCATGATTCAAACATGTGAGATGCATGAGTATAACTATACCATCATTACTGCCAATGATCTTGTAATACCGCCAGATGAAGATTAATGATTTGTTTTGAGAAGATTCGTTACAAGAACTTTCTTAGTACTGGAAATCAATTTACTGAATTAGATTTTACAAAAGCATCAACTACTCTTGTTGTTGGCAACAATGGTGCTGGTAAAAGCACAATGCTTGATGCATTGACTTTCTCTCTATTCGGTAAATCATATCGCGGTGTTAATAAACCTCTCTTGATTAACTCTGTTAACGAGAAGGATTGTCTTGTTGAGATTGAATTTAAAATTGGGAATACTGCTTGGAAGGTTGTGCGTGGCATTAAACCTACAGTATTCCAAATTTATAAAGATGGGGAACTATTAAACTCTGATGCAGCTTCCAAAGACCAGCAGACCTGGTTGGAGAGAGTAGTTCTAAAGATGAATTATAAGTCATTTACTCAGATCGTGATTCTGGGTAGTAGTAACTTCATTCCCTTTATGCAACTCCCTGCAGCATCTAGGAGAGAAGTTATTGAAGATTTGCTAGATATTAAGATCTTCTCCTCCATGAATACTGTTGTAAAGGAGAATATTAAATCGATTAAAGATGAGATTCGGACTTTAAATTATAAAACTGACAATCTTGAAGAGAAAGTCAGAATGCAAAAAGACTTTATTGCAGAAGTTGAGAGACTTGCTACAGAAGATATTGGTGCCAAGAAAAATCAAATCAAAACTCTAACAGATACTCAAGATAATCTTTTAAAAGACTCTTTGGATGTTGAGAATTCTTTGATTGAAAAGCAAAAAGAACTTGAAAAGTATTCTGGTGCAACTGCTAAGTTGAGGAAGTTGGGTAATTTGAAGGGCAAGATCTCACAGAAGGTATCTGTCATTACTGAAGAACATAAGTTTTTTAGTGATAATACGGTTTGCCCCACTTGTACCCAGTCTATTGAAGAGACCTTTAGAATAAATAGAATTAGCGACGCTCAAAATAAAGCAAAAGAGTTGCGTTCTGGTTTTATACAACTAGAAGAGGCAATTAAAGAGGAAGAAGATCGAGAGCGTCACTTCTCTACAGTTTCTAAAGAGGTTACTAACCTTACACATGAGATTTCTCAAATCAATACTAAGATCTCTGGATATCAAAGACAAGTCCGAGATCTTGAACAGGAAATTCAAACTGTTGCCACTAGACTTGCAGAAAGAAATTCTGAACATGAGAAGCTAGAGAGTTTAGAAGAACAATTTAAGATTGCTTCCGAAGAGGCGGAATCTAAAAAAGATCAACTGACTAACTTTAACTTTGTGTATGATCTTTTAAAAGACGGAGGCGTCAAAACACAAATTATTAAAAAGTATCTGCCACTTATTAACAGTCAAGTTAATAAGTATTTGCAGATGATGGAGTTTTTCATTAACTTCTGCCTGGACGAGGAGTTTAATGAATCAATCCAATCTCCCATCCAAGAGGATTTTTCTTACTCTTCATTCAGTGAAGGTGAGAAGATGCGTATCGATCTTGCTCTCTTGTTTACGTGGAGAGAGATTGCTAAGATTAAGAACTCCTTAAATTGTAACCTTATTATCTTTGACGAGACTTTTGACTCTTCTCTTGATGGGTTTGGAACCGATGAATTCATGAAGATTATTCGGTTTGTTATTAAGGACGCCAATACGTTTGTTATCTCTCATAAAGAGGGAATGCGTGATAAGTTCTTAAACGTGCTAAAATTTGAAAAGCAAAAGGGATTCAGTAGGTTAGTGGTATGAATTGCTTAGTAACAGGTGGTAGTGGATTCATTGGATCAAATTTGGTAGATGCTCTAGTAGGTGCTGGACATACGGTAACAGTAATCGATAATGAGTATTCGGATGCTCATGACCAGTTTTATTACAATGAGAAGGCACATTATGTAAAGCAAGATATTTGTAATTACGAACTCACTAGAATTTTTTATTGTGGGGTTGATTGGGTCTTTCACCTTGCAGCAGAGGCAAGGATTCAACCAGCAATTAAGAATCCACTTAACGCTGTTAGAATTAATACTCTTGGTACAGCAACTGTTCTTCAGTGTGCTAGAGAAGCAAATGTTAGTAGGGTGATTTACTCATCTACTTCCTCTGCATATGGATTTAATTCTCCACCAAACACTGAGACTCAAGGAGATGACTGTCTGAATCCTTATTCAGTATCTAAGGTTGCTGGTGAGAAGTTGTGTGCGATGTATACCGACTTGTTTAATCTTAATACGATTATTTTTAGATATTTTAATGTCTATGGTGAGCGTCAACCACTTAAAGGTCAATATGCTCCTGTGATTGGAATTTTCCTTCGTCAACTTGCTAATGGTGAAGAGTTGACTGTAGTTGGTGATGGTGAGCAACGTAGAGACTTTACTCATGTCTCTGATGTTGTCCAGGCAAATATTCTTGCCGCAACTAAAGATCTACCTGAAGACGCTTTTGGTAAAGTTTATAATGTGGGTAATGGAGAGAACTACTCTGTCAATGAGATTGCAGCGATGATCTCTTCCAGGAAGAGGTTTATTGATGCTCGTCCAGGAGAAGCAAGAATCACTCTTGCAGACAACTCTAGACTTAAAGAGACCCTTGGTTGGGAACCTACAGTAGACCTTAGGGAGTGGGTTGCCAAAGCAGTGGACAGTGTAAAAACTGGTTCCTGACCGTCCATATGGGGATTCTTCTTTGTATACTGTGTTCAGTTCAAACGAATCCCGATGACTATCAACCACGAAGTCAAAGGACAACTTGCAAAACTGCTTGCCACTGAAGACCTGGTGGTTGAGCATCGTGCTGTAGATACTGCTCAGTTTAATGTCCATACCCGAGTGCTGACGCTCCCTCAGTGGAACAAGGCATCTAATAATGTGTATGACCTTCTGGTGGGTCATGAAGTTGGTCACGCCCTATATACACCAGATGAAGATTGGATTAAGGATCGTAAGATCCCACCACAGATTGTCAATGTTGTCGAAGACGCTCGTATCGAGAAGATGATGAAGCGTCGGTATGCTGGTCTCTCCAAGACCTTCTACCGAGGATACGAGGAGTTGGCAGCAGAAGACTTCTTTAGTATTGATGATGAAGATGTGTCAACCTTCAATCTTGCAGACAAAATCAACCTGTACTGTAAGATTGGTAATTACGTAGACATTCCATTCACTAATGAAGAAGAGTCTCTTCTATCTGCAGTTTGCGATTGTGAGACTTTTGCACAAGTGCTGGATGTATCAGAAGCAATTTACAACTATTGCAAGGATGAACAGAAATCAGAGTCCCCTGCAGACGTTCAATTACAGCCGAATAATGGTGGGTCTTCCACCATCCCACAGGGATCAGATAGTCAGGATGGAGAATCAGAATCCTCGTCTAGCGAATCATCCCAAGGAACCAACGATTCTAACGATGATGATATTCAGGAATCTCCCAAAGATGTAGCAGATCAACCCACTATGGGTGGAGATAGTGGCAGTGACTTCAATGTTGATACGATGAAGTCATTTGAAGATGCTATCAAGGATCTGACTAGTGAGCAATCTTTTGAGAATCAATATCTTGAGGTTCCTAAGGTCGATCTTGATGCCATTATTATTCCGAACGAGGAAGTCTATCGGGATGTTCCTGAACGTTGGAATGATATTGATTCAAAATACTTTTATGAAGTTGATAAGAGATACTCTGAGTTCAAGAAGTCATCTCAAAAAGAAGTCAACTATTTGGTAAAGGAGTTTGAATGTCGCAAGTCTGCCACCGCATATGCTCGCGCTACCACTGCTCGTACTGGTGTCCTAGACTGCACTAGGCTTCACACCTATAAGTACAATGAAGATTTGTTCAAGAAGGTCAGTGTTGTTCCTGATGGTAAGAATCATGGATTGATTTTTATTCTTGATTGGTCTGGATCGATGGCAGATGTTCTTACAGATACTGTCAAACAACTGTTCAACTTGATCTGGTTCTGCAAAAAAGTCAGCATTCCCTTTGAGGTATATGCTTTTACCAGTGACTTCCCAAAGTATGGATTTAGTGTTGATGAAGATGGAGAGCGCATCTATAAATGTCCTCCAGATACATATAAGAAGCGGGATGGCGTTTTGCAAGTCTATGAGCAGTTCTCTCTGATGAACATGTTTTCTAGTAAGACAAAGATCAAAGAACTGGACAATCAGATGAAGACTATCTTCCGCATTGCGGAAGGGTTCAATCGCAATCACTATACTTATTATCCCATTCCTGGCAAACTATCTCTGTCAGGCACTCCTCTGAATGATACTCTTATTGCTTTGCATGAGATTATTCCTCAATTCAAGGAGAAGAATAATGTTGAGAAGGTTCAGTGTGTGATTCTTACTGATGGTGAAGCACCTCCTTTGAAGTTCCATAAGACTGTTCAGCGTCACTGGGAGAATGAACCTTATCTTGGTATTCGTCAGGTTTGTAACAACAACTGTATTCTTCGTGACCGTAAACTTGGAACTACTTATTCTCTAAATGGTAACTGGTATGAGGTTACCGATGTTCTCTTGACTCATCTCAAGGATAAGTTCAAGGATACTAACTTTATTGGTATTCGTGTTCTTGAAGGTCGTGATGCCCATAGTTTCATTGCTCGTTACTATGGTCGATGGAATGATGATCATGATCGCATCCATGCCATCTGGAGGAAGGAGCGTGCATTTACGATCACCAACTCTGGATATCATTCCTACTTTGCTATGTCTGCAACTTCTTTGGCACAGGACAATACCTTTGATGTCAAAGAGGATGCGACCAAATCCCAGATCAAGAGTGCATTTGTTAAGAGTCTTCGCACCAAGAAAATGAACAAGCGAGTCTTGAACGAGTTCATCGATCTGGTCGCTTAATAAACTGTCCATGGGAGACCTGAGTTTCCCCACCTCTCCACTATACTAACTTCAGTTCAAACAAATCCAATGGGTCTCTCCAAAGAAGGCATCGTCAACTCCCTGCAAGATCTCTACGGAGATTCTGTGACTGCAGCAGACATTCGCGCTTGGTGTGCGATGAATGATGTCAACTATCAGACCGTTACCAATAAAATTGCTGATTGCAAAGTTGGTCGTGGTAAGTGGAACCTTACCGTTCGGGAACAAATGGAACAAAACTACCAGGCACCTGCCGCATCCCCTGCAATTATTCCCTCTCAGGAACAAAACCTTATTCCCGAAAAAGATGATTCTTTCGTCAAGTTTGGCAATTTCTCTGATGTTAAAAAAATTATTCAGTCCCGTCTATTCTATCCGACGTTCATTACTGGACTTTCTGGCAATGGTAAAACGCTCTCAGTTGAGCAAGCGTGTGCAGCTTTGGGTCGGGAACTCATCCGCGTAAATATCACTATTGAAACTGATGAAGACGATCTTATTGGTGGCTTCCGTCTTATCGATGGGGCAACTGTTTGGCATAACGGACCTGTCGTTGAAGCACTCGAACGAGGAGCAATCCTGCTACTCGATGAAATTGACCTTGCTTCCAACAAAATTCTATGCCTCCAGTCCATCCTTGAAGGTAAGGGTGTGTTCTTGAAGAAGATTGGTAAGTTTGTTCAACCTACCGCTGGGTTCAACGTCATTGCAACTGCGAATACTAAGGGTAAGGGTAGTGATGATGGACGATTCATTGGAACCAATGTTCTCAATGAAGCATTCCTTGAGCGATTCCCAGTGACGTTTGAGCAGTCTTATCCTACGGTCTCTGTTGAGAAGAACATTCTCTCCAAGATTTGTGGTGATGATGACTTCTGCCAACGTCTTGTAGATTGGGCAGACATTATCCGTAAGACCTTCTATGATGGTGGTATTGAAGAGATCATCAGCACCCGTCGTCTGGTTCACATTGTTAAGGCATATGAGATCTTTGGCAATAAAGAGAAGGCAATGCAAGTTTGTATCAATCGATTTGATGAAGATACCAAGCAAGCATTTCTGGAACTCTACGACAAAGTTGATGCTGACTTTGACCTGACTGCTACTGGTGAGAAGGTATACATTGACCAAGAGATTGGATCCTGATATAATGATAACGGATAACTATGCCTCATGACCCCCGCTACTTTGTAATGGATCAAGTAAAGCATTCCGATTATTATTACGACTATGATCGTAATGACAGTGACAGACCCAATCCTTTCAGCACATCTAATCAAGACTTCTGGGAGGAAGATGGGTTCAGTTTGACGGGTAACCCTGGCGCTATTGCACCAGACACTATTTCATTCAACCTTACTATGGAACCTGAAGAAAAAATTGATTTGAATCTGGATTCCCTTTCTACTAATGGATTCTGGAAGTATGAAGAGGATAAAACTATGAAGGAGATCCGTGAGTATCTCTCTTCAACATATAAATCTCACTACACCTCCCAAGAGTCTAAAACTCAGACTCTTGATTTGATTGAAAGTATTGGTGATGCAGAACCTTTCTGTCGATCTAATGCAATCAAGTATCTGTCTCGATTTGGCAAGAAGAACGGTAAGTCAAAACAAGACATTCTGAAGGCAATTCACTATTGCATTCTTCTCTACCACTTCTCTGGACTGCATAATGAAATTAAGGGAACCTATGAAACTTTCTGATAAGACAATCAACCTTCTGAAGAACTTCTCGGACATCAACCAGTCCATCTTGTTCAAAAAAGGCAACAAGCTCCGCACTATCTCTGTGATGAAGAACATCATGGCAGAAGCAGAGGTTCAAGAAGAGTTTCCTAAAGACTTTGCAATCTATGATTTGACTCAGTTCCTTCGGGGTATGTACCTGCACAACCAACCAGAACTTGATTTTGGTAATGATGGGCACGTTGTCATTCGCGAAGGCAAGACTCGCTCTAAGTACTTCTTCGCTGACCCCAGCGTAATCGTAGTACCCCCTGAGAAGTCTCTAACTCTTCCCACAATGGATGTTGAGTTTGAATTGGCTGCAGAGCAACTTGAGAAGATTCGTAAGGCAGTTTTGGCATTCCAGCTTCCTGATCTCTCCGTTGTCGGTGAGGCAGGGGTTGTTAAACTTGTTGTTCATGATAAGAAGAATGACACTTCCAATGACTTCCAAGTTATTGTTGGTGAGACTAATGAAGAGTTCTGCTTCCACTTTAAAGTTGAGAACATCAAGGTTATTCCTGGTGATTACAAAGTCAGCATCTCCAGTAAACTTTTGTCAAAGTTTGTCAACACTGACTATGATCTGACCTATTATATTGCTCTGGAACCTGATTCTAACTTCTAATGCGTACTCTTACGTTGATGAGGATTGTGGGCAGCATTGGTGTCATTGCTGCCTATTTCATTATCCTCCATGTCAATGTTCTTACGGGTGTGATCATCAACTTCATTGCTGATCTGATCTCTATTCCGTATTTTGCAAAAACAAAAGCCTGGGATGTAGTGATCATGCTATCATTCCTACTGGCAATTTCAATGTCAAAACTGGTACAATGAACATAACCCAAGCGATGACCCTCCTACTTCTATCTAAGTGTTTGGTTCATCCACATTTGGGTTTATGCTTTATTCTCTTTATTACTGATCCAAAAAACAAGATTGGATATGACTCGTGACGAATTCCTTTGGGTTGAAAAGTATCGACCCAAGACTATTGGAGATTGTATTCTCCCCAATGAAATCAAGAAGACCTTTGTAGAATTCTTGTCAAAGGGTGAGGTCCCCAATCTTCTTCTTGCTGGACCTGCTGGGTGTGGCAAGACAACTATTGCTAAAGCACTCTGCAACGAACTGGGAGTAGATGTTTATGTCATCAACGGATCCGACGAAGGTCGATTCCTCGATACTGTCAGAAACAATGCGAAGAACTTCGCTTCGACCGTATCACTTACGTCAACTGCTAAACACAAAGTCATCATCATTGATGAGGCAGATAACACAACCCATGACGTACAACTCCTCCTACGGGCGTTTACTGAGGAGTTTGCTGGCAACTGCAGGTTCATCTTTACCTGCAACTACAAAAACAAAATTATTGAACCCCTCCACTCCCGATGTGCAGTGGTCGAGTTCTCAATCCCCGCAAGTAAGCGCCCAGAGATGGCATCCAAGTTCTTTGGACGCCTCCAACAAATCTTGGATGCAGAGGGTATTGAATATGATAACAAGGTCCTGGTAGAGCTCATCAATAAGCACTTCCCTGATTGGCGTCGTGTTTTGAATGAGTGCCAACGATATTCTGCTGGAGGTAAGATTGATGCAGCGATTCTCGCATCCTTTAGTGAGGTCAAGACTGACGAGTTGGTTAAACGACTTAAGGAGAAGAACTTCCCTGAAGTACGTAAATGGGTCGTTAATAATCTGGACAATGATTCTAGTGTACTTCTGCGTCGCATTTACGATGCTTGTTACACATCCCTCGTACCTTCTACCATTCCTGCTGCTGTGCTTATTATTGCTAAGTATCAGTATCAGGTTGCCTTCGTTGCCGATCAAGAAATTAATCTTCTGGCGGCGCTAACTGAAATTATGTGCGAATGTGAATTCAAATGAAAAAAGAAAAACTTCGAGCACAAGTAAAGTCTAGGTTCTATTATATCTTCTGGGGAATTGCCACTTTGTCGGTTGTCCTTGGTCAGTTGTATGTTGGAACTGGATATCGTATAATGGCAGGTAGTACACTACAACTTACTGAGTTTTTTAATACTCTTTTGTCCACTGATCTTAAAGACTACAAATGAACGTTAAACTTGTCCGTACCACCTCTGGTGAAGATGTCATCTGTGAGGTTCTAAGTGAAACCGATGATTCGGTTACTTTCTCTAATGCAATTGTTGCAGTTCCTGCTGGCAATGGTCAGATTGGTTTTGCTCCCTGGTCTCCACTTCTTAGTAAAGAGGTAAAGGAGTTGACAATCGACAAAAAGTTTGTAATGTACATTGCAGAGGCACAGGACCAGATCGTGACTGAATATCAGTCTATGTTCAGTCCCATCATTGCCCCTAGCAAAAAACTCGCTCTCTGAGTCTTTTATTTTATTATGATTAACATTGATCGCATCAATCTTGAAGAGTTCTTTGGTTGTGTGAACGCTACCAATACCAAAGAGATGAAGTCCAATGCATTTAAAACTATCCGTACCTGGTTGCAGGAGAAGTCCTTTGCCAAGTGGAGTGATGGTCAGCTTGAGTATGTTGGAGACTTCAAAGATGGAGTTGATTTTGTCTCTGAAGACAACATTAACTATGAGATGAAGGGTAAACTCAAGATGTTCAACAAGAATGGGTCTACCTCATCCATCGTTCTTAAGAACTTCCAAGGCGACAACAAAGTGATTGAGAAAACGTTTGACTACATGCTTCTGGTAGACACTGGATCCATGGCAATTGGCATTACTGATTGGGACACAGTAGAAAAGCGTATTTACTACACCCCCAAATCTCCTACTGCCAAGGTCAAGTTTCTCCCAGGAGACTTCACTATTCTTGCCAAGGACATTAAACCTGCAAAGAAGAGTATTACTTCTGCAGAGATCCTCGATAACCTGCAAGAGATTCTTTGATGAAAAGTTTTAAGACTCCTCTCCGCTACCCTGGAGGCAAGTCCAGGGCATGTAAAAAGATGGATCCTTACTTCCCTGATCTCAGGGATTATAAGGAGTACCATGAGCCATTTATTGGTGGTGGCAGTGTTGCTCTACACATCACTAAGAAGTATCCTCATCTGAAGATCTGGGTAAATGATCTTCATCCACCTTTAGCAACCTTCTGGCAGCAACTCCAAACTAATGGACGCCAGATGCAAGAGAAACTTGTTGAACTCAAGTCTCGTTATCCTGATAGGGGTTCTGCAAAGGGAATTTTCCTAGCATCTAAAGAATATCTTGCCACCGATCTGTCCGAACCTTTGTGGACAGCAATCTCTTTCTATATTGTTAATAAGTGTTCTTTTTCTGGTTTGAGTGAATCATCATCGTTCTCTCCACAAGCATCTGATAATAATTTCTCTATGAAGGGTATCCTTAAATTGACTGGATATCAACAACTTATACATAATTGGAAGATCACCAATTATTCATATGATCAGATTCTAGATGAATCTTCTGATCGATCTGGTGTGTTTGTTTATCTTGATCCTCCATATGATATTAAAGATAATTTGTATGGCAAAAAGGGTGGGATGCACAAAGGATTTGATCATGATAAATTTGCAGAAGACTGTAGTAACTCTTCTACAGACATGATGATCAGTTATAATTCTGATCAACTTGTTAAAGATCGTTTTATCGATTCTAAATGGAGAACTGGAGAGTTTGATCTCACATATACTATGAGATCTGTTGGTGATTACATGAGTGATCAAAAAGAACGTAAAGAATTACTTTTAATGAATTATGAAAATAGAAGTCTCACTCTACAAGGCGGGCAAACTCTGGAAGGAGGAGTATCAAGCAGCAGACTTCCAGGATGCTAGAGAGATTGCTCTAGAAAAAAATCCTGGATCAA